>Ga0075460_10000259_pt1 | contig 19978 bp, 29 predicted proteins | sample DEB08_DNA_3_FD_77580 | JGI IMG/M metagenome (GOLD analysis project Ga0075460, IMG submission 77580) | Aqueous microbial communities from the Delaware River and Bay under freshwater to marine salinity gradient to study organic matter... | ecosystem: Environmental > Aquatic > Marine > Coastal ...
GCGTCGGGTTTTTCTTTTTGAAGTCGTTCCAATACTTCTGCCGGATGTGGAATTGGACTTTCATCGGGCTTTGTGTAGTATTTGGAATTTTCGTCTCCTGGTTTGAAGAATGACTTCGTTTCCATCATGTCTCGTTTACGCTCCTCAAACATCTTCGCCGCCATTTGTTGCGATTCGCGATATCCGGTCATGATCTCTTCTAATTTTTCATTGGTGTAGTGAACGTCTTCGATTTTCGAAGGGTCGGGTGGAATGAGAAGCCATTTATACATGTCGACGACATAAATATCAAAGGTCGCGTCCTCTTTTTGCAACCGCTTCGCATGATTCGCGGCCTCGTCGCGCGTCGCGAAACATCCTCGAATTTTGATTCCAAATTGATCATTTTTTTGCGGACATTCAGGTCCGACAACGGACATGCACGCGTACAGTTGTCCGGGTACGGTTGTGTAATCTTGTTCGAGAGAAGCCATATATGTTATATTATGGAAATAACTTTAAGCCTTTTTTAACTTAAGTTTTAAATGTAAAGAAATAAATTTCATATAAATAATGGATGAGATCCGTCGTAATCATAATCTCGCGAAACGACGACTCATAGAGTCGACTACCAAACGCGGTGATGATATATTAGACGTTGGTTGCGGATTTGGTGGGGATCTTCAAAAGTGGCGGTCGCGTGACGTGCGTATAAGTATGTGTGATCCACAATCATCGGCGCTCTGTGAAGCGAAAGCGCGCGCCAAAAGTATGAACATTGAAGTTAATTTTTACGCGGGTGATGTGAGAGATTGTCCTCGTCGCCATTACGATGTGATTTGTTATAACTTTTCTTTACAGTATATTTTTTCAAGTAAACAACTGTTTTTCACATCACTGCGAGAAATTAGAATTCGAATAAAACGGGGTGGGTTATTGATAGGTATAATCCCGGATTCTGAGATGATTATATTCAACACACCATTTGAAGATGAGCTCGGTAATTTTTTCAAACTATCATCGACTCCGAATGGAAACTTTGGCGATATGGTTGATGTTCGTTTATCGGATACACCGTACTACGCTAACGGTTCCGTAAAAGAACCGTTAGCGTATAAGGATTTACTGGTGACACACTTGGAGGATATCGGGTTTCGTTTGATGTTATGGGAGAGACTGGATGGTCACAGGTTGTCAGAGATGTACAGTAAATTTATATTTACATATACTAGATGATTATTTTATCACTCTTGATCGCTATCAATCTATTGATATTACTAAAAACGAGTGATCCAGGAGAATTCAAAATTGTAAAAGAAAAATATAAAATTCTTCGAGAATATTTGATAAATACGAACGAGTATCCAGAATTTGCGGTTCTAACACGTTGTATGGTCCTAAATGGGTATTATAGGACAACGAGTATCTCTGATGTTGGTTATAATACCAATAAAGGTCAAGAGATTGGTATCTGTTTATCTGGTACACCGAATGAAATATTTCACGTATTACTTCACGAGCTCGCGCATTGTACCGTGACAGAATATGATCACTCTGAACAGTTTTGGAACAATTACATGAAATTACGGGATTTGGCGATATCTATCGGTATATATGAAAAAATACCAGAAAAGACAGCGTTTTGTGGTAAGCATGTCCAGGATAAATAATATTTGTATAGGTTAAATGAAAACACCGATCAGTACTCTGGTCATGGTCATCTTATACTGGCTCGTCATATATGGATTTTCCATAGTGCCGCACATTTCAGACAACTATAATCTTAATCTGGTTTGGTTGACAGTTGTCGTTCCGAATGTAATGCGTCTCATTGTTGGTAATATCCCCAGACTCGCCGTTGATCGTTTGTTCTTTTTATCATCGAGTTTGATCGCTCTTATCATAACATTCATGGTCAATGCGTTATGGGCGGATTCAAAACGCGCCGTCGAAAAATATGGAAGTGACAGAAGAAAGACACTTAAATTGAGTGTCTTGCTCATGTTGGCTTTCGCTATTGGAGCTTTCGTGACCTATTTTTCTGGAATCGATCAATCGATTTATAGTAATATGGGTTGGGAATCACAGACTCAATCTCAATCTTTGAGTATGTAATTTTGAGTCATGTAAAATATAGCGGCGGCTACTAAACCCGTCGAAGCCAGACCAACCATGCTCCTGCTCCCTTGTTCGTTAAGGAACTTGGGAACAGAGGTCACGAGTTTGTCCTGGACCGGCTTACTCACCGCGATCGCGGCGCATACACCGACAAACAATGCCATCATCTGATCATCGGTGAGGTTGAGTGGGTTTTTATTCGATGTCGCCTCTTTCGTTTGTTGTTGGTATGCACCCTGTGGTTGAGCTGCCACCATTTGAGGCATCACACCCTGCATTCTCGGTTGTTGATTCATCATTGGATGATCCATCATACCGAAATCGTTCATGTTTCCGTTATCGATCATGATATCTGATATAGGTGTAGAGTCCATCGCTTCTTTATTTTCACGTATATTTTTTTCAGGCTTATTTTCCTTCACGAAAGATGTTGTTGGATTTATATTCACCATACCATCACCGTTGTCTGATAAGTTCATTGTAGTGACAGAGTCAGCCATTTAATGTAATGTAATTTTTTTGAAATAACTCTCAAACGCATGTATTCTTCTGGTGTTTATTGACGCTTTATTACGTTAATTACTGTTTTTCTGTTCGCTTTTCTGGCGTCGTCTTCTTTTTGCTGAAGATGCTTTGGGTTGTATAATTTTTTGTGCATTTTCCACAAGTCTTGGCTTCCTACTTTAAAATTTTTTCGTAACGTTGCTTTATACCAAAACACGCAGTCTGTGATTTTGTTAGATTTCACGGTATTGTCTAGTACAAGGCATTCGTAATTCTCTGTACACGCATCCATCACTTTGCAAAACATATCGAATGACGGAAATATACCAAAAAAGGACTTGTATAATTTTTCTCTGTTCTGGATGATGTTTTCCCTGAGAATGAATACGTAATCCACATTCGCCCTCAGCGCGGGTGGTAAATCCATGACGTATTGCATGGTGAGCATGAAAAATATCTTCCAATGACGTCCGTTCATAAAACATTGACGAATGCACGTGTCCTTCAAAAATTTACTATCATACATGCAATCGTCAAGAAGCATGAAGGCACCACAATTTGTCTTACCAGCACCCACAAGTTTACGTTGTCTAGCCATGACTCGTTCTATCGCGTCTCTGTCGTATTCTCCGTAAATACATATGTCTGGAATAAAATCCGAATAAAAGTGATTTCCTTCCTCGGTTCCCGACAAAACTATTCCAGCGGGAAGATGTTTTTTGTGATACATTATGTCTTTGACGAGTGTAGATTTACCCGTGTTTCGCTTTCCTATAAAAACACACACCCGATCATCCGACATTGTCTCTGGCTTGAATTTCTTCAATTGAAGATTCATCCTTCTATTGTAAACGCCCTGTTTTATTTCGTAAAATTTTACTCATATACAATAGATATGTCTGGGCGTTTGAGTCTGGCTGTCACCGGTATCCAGGACCTATGGCTGACGGGTTCGCCACAATTTTCATACTTCCTGATGAATTTCAAAAGACATACGAAGTTTTCAATTGAACACATAGAGACTCCGTTTGATGGCGATTTGCGTTTTGGTAACGAATTCTTATGCAGAATACCCCATAACAAAGGTGACTTGATAAAAAACATGACATTGAAAATAACACTCCAGGATCCCGGACCAGACATAGAGGTCGGTGAGCTATCTGGTAACTATCTCGCGTACGTACCGTCCATTTGTACAGAATTACTCGAACACATTGAATTGCGAATAGGTGGTCAAACCATTCAAAGGTTGACAGGGGAGTATATTTTTATGCACCAGCAACTCAATAATTCTGATGACGATGTATTCCAAACGCTTTATTTTTTAAACGGTCACGGTGGATTTTTGAGTTATCAGGGTACGTACACATATTTCCTCGATATACCGTTTTACTTTTACAGACACCCCAGTCTAGCTATACCGATGTGTGCTCTGACCAAACAACTCGTTGAGGTAAACATAAAATTAAGAAATGCAAACGAAGTTGTGTTTGGATATCCATTCACACCGGCACCACCCGAGACAATCATAAAAAACGTATCACTCGATACTGAATTCGTATTCCTGACCGATGATGAAAAGGGATTTTTATTGACTAGACCAGTCGAACAAGTGATCACGCAATTACAAATGTCACAAGTCAATATAGAAGCTGGACTCACGAGAAAGGCGATGATGTTGAATTTTAAACACCCAGTCAAGGAAATGTTTTTCATAGCACAATCTGATGCATACAAGAATGCAAATTATTCACTCATATACGAAGACATAACCCGCCTTCAATTGAAATTCAATAATCAAGTCGTGTTTGACATTGATAAAATGTTCATGACATATGGTCACGTATACAATAATTATGTAAATATACCATACACTACGGCGAGTATTGATTATTTGGGTAATAATACAACATTATATTCAGTTTTTGGGGTTTATTCATTTTCGAATAGTCCCGATAAATACTATCCAACTGGACAGGTCAATATGAGTAGAATCGTACATAAACTTCTAGATGTCGAAATAGCACCGTATATACCGGAATATGATGTAAAGTTTAGAATTTACGCGACCAACTACAATGTTTTACGAATCGAAAGTGGAATAGCCGGTTTAAAATTTTAAATATCTATATTAGTACCGATGGCTGGATTAGTCCAATTGTCAGCGAGAGGTTTTCAAGACAAGTATTTCACGGATAATCCTCAGTATACGTATTTCATAAAAAACTTCAAAAAACATACAAACTACTCAAAATCTTTCATCGATATCGACGCGACGACGAGTTCGGATTTTGGGCAGTCGGCGAGATTTGTCATATCGAATGATCTGGGTGATATGATTAAGAATATGAGTTTGAAATTTACATTACCAAGTCTAAATACATCAAAGGTGGGATACGTCGAATCTATTGGTCACGCGGTGATAGAAAGAATAGATCTCATCATCGGCGGACAAATTATCGAAACCATACCGAGTGATTATTTACAAATACACTCTGAACAGAACGTGACACAAACTAAGCAATGGGCTCTACAAAATTTAATCGGCAAGTACCCAGGTAAAGCGGGTGCCGGGCGGTTAAACTCAAATCCTAGCACGATTTCCTTTTTGGGCGAGTCGACGGCGCCATTGGATTGTTATGTCGATATTCCGTTTTATTTTTTTCACAACCCGGAACTCGCTATACCGTTATGTGCTATCACTAAACAACACGTCGAAGTCGATGTGAAGTTTAGAAATCTTGAAGATTTAATCGTCGACGATGTGGGCGCGCGGCCGAGTATCACACCCGAAAACAAGCACATGGATAAGATAAAGTTGAATTGTGAAATGGTTTTTTTAGACCGCGATGAAAGAGAGCTTTTGAAGAATAAAAAGACAGATTATATCATCACACAATTACAACAAAACATCTTTTCGATTCCGATCGGTGTCAATGATTTTAAATGTAAAACATCATTCGTAAATCCCGTAAAAGAATTGTACCTAATAATTCAGCGAGAGAATAAACGACTATCAAACGATTTTTGTTACGCTTTCGATTATGATAACCCGAATATACTTCAAGGTGATAAACTTACGTTTTTCGAGCAACTGAATTATTTGAAATTGTACTTGAACAATGAAGAAATTCTAAACGACGTCACGGGTGGTGTCATATTTTTAAAAGCTATTCAATCATCCATCCATCACGCCAGATGTCAATTAATTAGACGCTTTTATTCGTACACGTTTGCATTAGAACCAGAGAAACCTTATCCAACTGGACAGGTAAATATGTCTCTCATAAAAGATCAGGACTTTCATTTAAGCTTAAATGAACTACCGACACATTCAAGAGAACTGCGAATTTACGCCCTTAGTTATAACATATTGCGCATTCGCGACGGTTTTGCAAAAACAATTTTTACCATCTAATATAAATGATGAAAACTGGTTTCGGTGAGAGCTCCGGGGAATTCGAAGAAAGCTTAATGAATACAGCGATACAGCTAATCCAGCCGATTCTTGAATCATCTGTGATCTTCGCGGCGGAATACGCGAAAGCGTGTGGTCGAGATTGTGTTTTATCAAAAGATATGGAATACGCAATAAAGTATTGCGCTATGACTAAAGTCGGTGAGCATATTGGTTCACATTTTCCAGAAATTTACGATTCGGAATCAGAATCAGAATCAGAATCAGACGATCTAGAAGTCGTCGACGAAACTCCAGAGATGTTTACTCGATACGAAGGTCAGGACGCGCTCATGCTTTCCATAAATAAGGCTTATGATGAATGGGAAACATGGATTCCGCAAAATCCGACAGAAATACTTTTAAAAAATGCTATTAATAGTAATGGTCTCTTATGATCCAGAAGGATGGTCGAGTACCGAATATAAATTGCTATCAGATGATGACGACAGTAGCAGTTCGAGCAGCGAATCATCGAATGATGATTTTTTTCCAATAAACCCACCGAATCGAAACAAACAAAAGTACAAAAAAATATTAATAGAGGAAGATCTTTTACCTGAATAATTTTTTTCTGAGTATAATATAAAAATGTCCAACCTGCTCGCAGATCCGTCCAAGACCGTCACTCTTGTTACACAGGAGCTCGAAACCCAATCCCTGAACGCGATCGTCGCCGGGTTTTCCTTCGCGGCTGCTCTCAGCTGGAACGATCTCGCTCGATGGATCATCAAGCAAGTCGTCAAGGCGCCGAAGAATAGCGGTATGGAGTACGGTTTAACCGCTGTTCTCACGACACTTCTTTCCATCTTGTTCTATTTGATCATTTCTCAGACGTCCAAGCGGGTGTCGAAACCGGTTCAACCAATTTACGCGGTGACGCGATAGGTTGTTTACGCTTGACCATGAACATCAGTAGCGATCCTACGATTATAATCAAGCATATGTAAATATATTCTTTCCATTTATAAGGATTCTTTAATTCTGGAATGCTTATTGGTGGCGGAAGTGCGAATGTTTTGATGGGTATATCACCGCGCGCTTCATTTCTTTCTAATGAACATTCGATTTCTAATTTTAATACGTGATCTTGGTTTCTGAAGTCATATGGAATGAGTCGTCCATGACTCATGTAAAAAAATTTGAATATCAAGTGTGATACATTTCTATGTTCAGAACCTTTGTGAAAAATATGTTCAAATGGGTCATCCGCGCTACTATATATGGTAGCGTTCTCGTTTCTTAATATACGCCCTGTATAAAACGGTGTTCCTGTGTGTATGTGTTTGTTGAAAAACTCAGAACCGCTTCCAATTCTTAGCAATATATCGTTTGGTCCTTGTAAATTAATAGAGCCTGATGTTATTTGACCATTTTCCGAATGATAGTCCAAACTATTAAAACCTAATACCTGGTGTGGTGTCGTTTTGTCAGATGTGTATGATGTGAATCCATTTACACCGGAGTAAAAGTTGATGGAAAATGTGTTAGACGTACCTATATTTGAAAACAATAAAGAATTCGTGTCTTCTTGAAAAACAACAGAACTGATGTTTGATGTTGGTGTACTCAACGTCGTCTCTAATGCGGACGCCAGTTCATATCCATTTGAGTAATTTTTTATGGGTAATGTATATTCATCGTCATTCACGGTAAATCTATTATTTGTTTCATTTATCAATAATTGAGTATATGGAATTTTCGCCGATACTAGTTTTATTCTTTTAATTTCATAGATCGTGTTCACGAGATACATCGTATAGTCATTTTGGTTTGGATACACCAACGGTTCTCGTTCACCGCTATCAATGTCTAACGTATAGACCTTCATTAAAATTTATGTATAAAATTTTAATAAGGGTTTTTTTATTTTTTAAAATACTCTATTAGAAAATGGGTTATTTTCCAGTTGATTTCTGGCGATATTGAGACTCGCCTGCTGTGCGTGTGGGTTTTCGTTACCCTTATATGCATTAAATTGATGATAGGGTACATGTTTATAATGTTGCGTCCAAGCGCCATTCATCGCGTTCAAACGACCATCGATACGAGACGTATCACTGCGTACGGCTGTGACCTGGCCACCTTGATTTAACGGACTCGCTCTGACATTCATTCGGCCTGGATTGGCGATGCGATTAGCCTTTTCGCGTCGATCTTCGGGTCGGAATCCATATTTCTGTAATTCTTCGTTTGTGATGACCGACTTTCCGATTTGCACCTCCGGAGTGTTCGTGTACGCACCATGGAAACTGTGTATACCCGGAGTCGGCAAATTATTGTATTTGTACTGACAATCCGTGAGATCGGTTTTGAATCTCGTTGGATCTTGTGCCAATGCACCTTGAGATACGAGACGTTTCGCCGGAGCCTTTTCCAAACCGTCCATACGCGTACCGGTTTCTGAACGATTCGTAGTTCTCTTCGTTCGTTCGTGCTCCTGACGAACCGTCACTCCGCTCATACCCTGCGCGCGCCCAAACATTTCGGGTCGCCTGGTTGGCAAGAACGCAGTTTTCTCCGGCATATTGTGTGTGACTTGACCGGCGATCGGAGCTTTATAACCAGTTGTATCGTGTGCTGGACCAGGCCTGCCTTCAAGGGTGGTGAGTCTATACTCACCGACGTTGATTGGATTCACTCGGAACAATTGTTGATAACCACCTTGTGCTGGAGTATCGTATCCCACGTTCAAACCTGGACCAACCATCGTCCGCTCAACGGGAGATAAGTTATTCATTCGTCCTCTATCGAACATGCGGTCTCGCAAACCAAGTACCTCCTGTCCAGAGCTCCTTTGCTGAGGTGTGATATCGGAAAAACTAGCCATTTCATATTTGGTTGGGATATCTACTTTGGTATCACCAAAATCCTCCTCATATACGGGATTGGTTTCTTGGAAATCGATCTTTTCGATAACCTTTGGTGCTGTTCTGTCTAATCTATTACTGAGGTTTCGACCAGTATAGATTAAACCAGCGACGGCGAGTAGGGAAATGGGATCGGCCATTCTTAATTCTAATTGACATTTTTATTATGGTATCTTTGTTTAAACAATGCATTTTGGAGGTCGGTACGAGTGCTCGCTGGTTCATATGACATAGAACGTACTGGTAACATGCATTGTACGTTCTGTAACGGGAAAAAGTTACGTTCATATGTTTCGACGATGTGTTTATTAAATCTCGATGTACTCTGTGGTCTGAGTTGATCACTCACGTCGATAAATCGCGCGGGTGATCCCTTACCAGCCATATATGGCGCTGTGCCGTACAATTCTGTATTTGGTCTGCAAGATCCGCAATTCATGGAACTGGGCTGAGGATAAACGAAAACTTCATCAGTTGCCTTGACTGAGGGAATAACACCTGTGTTTTGGACAATACTTAACCCGGGTTGAAGTTGATATGCCATTTACTATTACTTAAGATTTATTTATACATACGCGTATGCATAAGTACCACCGCGCGTATCGTAATTCGTATCAAGGCCGCCGTATGCTTCTAATTGAACACCGCGTGCGTCTGGATTACAATACACACCCCCTTCACTTTTACAGTTTTTCGTGCCATACGCCCATTGCGCAAATCCATCTTGATCATTCACTAATGTCGAATTAGCGGTGCTTGTGAATTGCCGCGACATCGCATTTCTCTGATATATTGGATCAGATGTTCTTGATCGCCCAGAATCATACCTAATCGAGGCGTCCAGGTACTGTTTAACATCATTACGGACATTTGGGAAGAAGCACGCGGGATTTCCATCAGAATCGTCTAACATTAGTTTATTTGCCATTGGATTGTCACTGGTTGGTCTTTGGCAACCACCGTAGCCACCATAACTTTGTGCGGCCGACATCATCGTATCTTGAATCATACCAGATTTATACATGACATAAAGAACCGCGAGAACCATGCCTCCAAGAACGAATATTCTGACATCTCGGCGAATGAGATATAATACACATGTCGTATATATAACAAATCGAGAGGCCGCATTCACACGCTCTTCTGGAGTTTGTCTATTATTTGGCCAAAATTGAGTTACGTTTTTAGAATCAATGAGTTGTTTAAAGTCTTCGAACCAAACCTTCATTTATATATGATGAGGTTTATTTTTTCATCATACCCCCAAGCATTCCATTTAATGTTTTCATTAGCGCGTCCTGATTGATCCCACCATCACCGGAGTCAATCTTATCCGCACATTCCTTCGCGATGTTTTCAATCATAGATAATGTTTCTTGTGGGATCGCCGTAATCGTTGTTCCGAGCATATACAGTGTCTGGATGTACTGCCAAATAGCATTTTTTGTATTGTTTGAAAGTTTATTATTCCAATGTTTCGAGATATTCAATTCACTAAGAAATTCAATCTTTTGAATATCATCGATAAATGTTTCATCTCGTTGGGAAATCTTATCCGCGTACGGTTGGATGCCTCGAATAAATGCATCTACACACTTTCTCGGATTTGTTTCCTTGATGAGTTCAAATGAAACGATAAACTTTTTTATACTATTGTCTTCAGTCGTTTTGTATAGTTCGGTTAGGAATTGTCCCATCATATCATTGAAAGCACTCACAGACGCCATGTTTATTAGTAATGCACATTAATCTTTAAGTTAGAAAGGTTCCATAGATATAGTCTCCCGTTGACCTATGCCATTAGATACAATGAAATATACCATGATGGCGTTCAGTGCTGCGGGTTTAGCGTATTCATTTAGTTCTGGTTTTTTTTCATTATTTATGTATACTCTGAAATGAATATATAACGCCGTCATGATTGCGGCCGAGAGTGCGGCACTCACCGGGTCTCTGAAGTACTCTGATAATTCCATTTAATTATAACCAATTTTTTTTGTTCGCTGTTCCGGGGCGTCACCGAAAAATACATTTTCTTGGGGACGTTGTGGTTTGAGGGGTATCGTTTTAAATTCATTATCGAGTGATGGCGGTAGACGCGCTGGTTGTTCGATGACGTCTTCGCGTGGAGATTGCTCCGGAACGTCTGAATTTGGGATTTGATCGGATTCCATTTCTGGAAGAGACTCCATTTCAGGTTGTCCTTCTGGAACCGGTTCCGATACCGGTTCTTCCTGACCGGGCATTTCACTTTCCATTTCATCGTTTTCAAGTATATCGGGATCTTCTGTATCTTGTACATCTTCACCGAGATTTATACTGCTCGTGTCCTGACTCATGTATGTTTGCAGGATTTGCTGAACTGGAATGAGTTCTTTTATGGTCGATTCTATACACAATATAAATCTTGAACGAAGTTTATCGTCGCGAACGTATTCGGATTGTTCTTCGTAGAATATGTATGGATCTTTGTATAAATCTTTAGCGGCATTGTTGTAGCAGCTTTGAATGAACACTTCATTCGACGGAAGTTTCAGTGATATTTTTTTATTTTCGCTCTTCAATCGAACGGATGATAAAATTTTAACATGACTCACGAACACAGCTGCGAGTAAGTCATTGAACCAAGCGCATCTATCCGTGATATTATCGCTGTGAGATTTGCTCATAGCGTTACTCCAGTTTGGAACTTCTTTGAGTAATTTTTGAAATGCAATGAGTAGTTTTTTTCCGTTTGCCATCTTGTCGGCTTCTTTGTAAATATCTTCGAACACGGTAATCATAACTGGGATCATGACATCGCATAACTGACCTGTGTATTCTTTTTTAGCCTCGACAAGAATATTCAGATTTTCCATTTATGATTACGTGGGCTTTTTTTTGCGGTATTTACTACGCACCTCGTTTGTATTTGGCCGCCACCTTCTTAAGATTAATGAGTGATGGAAATTCGTCGGTATCCGGTTCGTGTGTTTCTTTGACACGCGCTCTGGTATCTATCATCCACGATACATATATGTCATAATCACTCACGAGTTGGGTGGTAAATCCGGATAGCCTCAATTGTCTTTCGACGTATTTCGTTGCCATGAATCTATCAAAAGTCGGATATCCCATTATGAGACCCGGTGTGCGGAGAAATATATCCTTTCTACCCCGCTCGGCCGCGAATTTTATTTTCTTGGAAAACTGTTCATATATTTTCGTATATATTTCCTTTTTTATCTGTTTTTTTATGGTATCAATTTTATTGACATCACTTATACTGATCATTACAATTACATTAACTTATTTTTTGACAATTGAAACTCACCCCGTTTGATAACCGAAAAGTCGTCTACGATGTCATAGTCAATAAATTCCTGACCCTCGGTAGGCTGGATGTATGGCTTTATGTTAGATGGAGTATTGACGGACATCGGCTGACTTCGCAGTGATACGACGCGAGGAATACCGTTTTTAATATGAACCGTAGATACGATTGAAAATCCAAATGCAAATCCAGAATCTTTAACGACCATAAACATACATTCGTAAATGTCGTCTGTGTTTTTGAGATTATTATAAATCATAACTTTCTTCTGCAGTTCTGCTTTCATGAGATCTAATCTATCAAATACTTTCTTGAATTCGTCGTTTGCATCCGATTCTATGGATTGTAAAGATGTTAGAATTTCCGCTTGTTTTTTGATGTCATCTATCTCTTGTTTAACATCCATGAGTCTATCGGCGTCTTTTTGTAGTTTGTATCTTTCAAGTGCGATCGTCTCTATAATATACGTGCATATTTTGAGTCTTTTACTGAGCTCTTTGTTTGTAGCGAGTACAAGTTTCTCCATCACATCGCTGTCAGCCATCGCATCCATTTTGACGTATCCATCCTTAGCAAACACTGGATCATTAAACTGAATGTCACCGACGGGTTTATTGTATCCTGATAATCCAAAAAGTTCAGTGAACGGTTCTCGTCTGGTTAATAAAACGACAATCATCAATATGACGAGTAATACTATGGTATTCATATACTAATATGCGTTATTATTTTTTAGAAAAATAATCAATTATAGATATATGTCATTGCTGATATTCAGCCCAAGATGTAATCATTGCATAGAAATTATGGAATTCATAAACAAGAACCAACAATTAAAGCAGCTCGTCCACTTTCATAACGTAAACACACAAGGCATACCACCCGCCTATGCAAAAAAAATCACAAGAGTACCGACTCTTTTGACAAAAAACGGAAAAATATTAGTCGGTAGTGAAATACGAAATTGGCTCGAGTCGTTATTACCGAGTGATGAAATATTTCATCATGAACTCGAATCGTCTGTATTTTCATACACCATAGATGGCAGTGAAGTAGACGATAGTATATTTAATTTAGATAATTATGGAAGGTCTTTACAACCAGCGATGACGAGAGAATTGGAAGAAAAAATCAATAAAAACGTCGCAGAATCATACAATAATATAAAGACTTAACGCACAACGAATGTAATGAGATTAGTTACCATACAAGCGACAGCTATCAAATCAATTTTCGAAGTATTGAAAGACATACTAAATGATGTGAATATATACTTCAAGCCAGAGGGAGTGTGTATAACCACCCTCGATACGTCAAAAACATCACTCGTCGACATGTTTCTGTCTGCGGACAATTTTGAAGAATATTCGTGCGATCACGAAGTGATTGCTGGTATCAACATTCTAAACACGTTTAGACTTCTTAAATCTATAACGAATAATGATGTATTGACGTTTGAAATTATATGCAAAGATCACATGACTATCGAGATTCGTAACGATAACAAGAAAACATCCACTGTATTTCAGTTAAAGTTATTGGATATTAACGAAAGTCGCATCGAAATTCCTGATACGGATGTTAAGACGACGATTACCACGATACCGTCGGTCGACTTTCAACGATTATGTAGAGATATGTCAAATATCGGTAATGATATTCTCATCAAACGAGAGTCAAATAAACTTACACTAGTGTGTGAAGGGGACTTTGCGAATCAAGAGACGTCGATTGAGTGTATCGAGGAAAGTCCTCATATATCTGGGTTATACTCATTAAAATACATAAACATATTCACGAAAGCTTCTGGAATGTGTGCAAACGTGCAACTCATTCAAGAAACAGGTAATCGATTTCTGATATTGAAATATGATGTAGCCAATCTAGGTGACCTTAAGTTTTATTTAGCGACTAGATTAAAAGAAGATCAGTTGTAGTTCCTGAGATAGTACTTATCTTTTTCGTATTGCCGATCATGTTAGTGACCTTGATGAAAGGATATTCATTTTGTAATGTTTCATCTGAATAATATAAAAGGTCTTTGATTAATACAACTTCACCGTGAAAATTTGTATGCGGTCCAGCGTATCTTCTGATCTTTTCCGATACGTCGCACACCGGTTTATCGTCGCGGTCTAGTAGAAATGCCGAAACAAACGGAATACTAAATGAGATATTTTTCTCCTTTGGAATATTTTTAGATATATCATATGATATGAATTTATAAATCTTGTTGTTATACCAATACTTAATACGTACCACAATTTTCTTTACATTTTGTGGTACGCATGTATTTCGAAAGTCGAGTCTCGTGACTTCCGAATGGTACTCGTTTAATGATTTACTCCATCCCCGCGATTCGCGTTCCCAGAACACATCTTCCAATAGGTATTTTCGCCGATGATCTAATATGTACTCAATCTCTTCTTTTATGATGCTGTAATCGGCCGACCTCGTAAACTTCAGATATAGTCCATATGTCCAATAAATTACATTATTTAAAAGTTTAATGTACATATTATTTATATTTACATGGAGGGTAATTTTTTAAGTAGATATAATAATAAGATTGAGAGATGGAAAAATCTAATCGATACCGATCCAACAAATAGAAGTATATATGAATTTGAGATGTCAGATTATATCATACGATGTATGAGTTACATGGAAAAATACGCAAACGATACCGATCACGTATCTGATACCGACAATGTATTTAATGTCATAGAGACAAAAGGACTTCAGCGTAAAGACATATTCAGAGATTATCTCATCGAAGTCGAAAACTCAAATGACGTATACCGAGCACCGCAACGAAAAGTTGATACATGTGATCAATGTGTCGCGAGTAATATCATATACTCATATGAAACTGGTGAACTTATATGTGACTCATGTGCGCTCGTGATTTCGCGTCTAATAAGCGATGAGCTCACATACAGAGAAGAACAAGAGAGTACTGAAAAGATAGTTAGTTATTCATACAAAAGAGAAAATCACTTTAATGAATGGCTCAGTCAGTTTCAAGCACAAGAAATGACCACGATCCCGAATGAGGTCATGGAACAGTTGAGGTCGGAGCTTAAAAAAATTAAGATAAAAAATCTAGAAGAGATAACACACGCAAAAATACGAAATCTTCTCAAGAAACTTCGATTAAATAAGTATTATGAGCATGTCCCATATATTACAAATATTCTTAACGGTATAAAAGCACCAAATATGCCCCAAGAATTAGAAGAGCGATTGCGTATAATGTTCAAAGATATACAAAAACCGTTTGATGATAACTGTCCAGCGGATAGAAAAAACTTTTTAAGTTATTCTTACGTATTATATAAATTCTGTGAACTCTTGGGGGAGGACGCGTACTTAAAGTATTTTCCATTGTTAAAATCTAAAGAAAAATTGTATCAACAAGACGTCATATGGAAAAAGATATGCGAACAGTTGAGATGGGAATACATACCGACTATCTAATATTAAAGAATTGCTGTTTATATAATCAAATGGTTAACAAGTACGAAAAGTATTGCCTCGACGAATCGAATTACTTTTTAGAACGAGCTGCGGATGCGATCAACGCTTGTAAGACGAATCCGAAAAAATATTACGAGGAATCCAGAAAACATTACAGAGACATTTGTAAACTGTTTCCATTTATGGTAATGCTTCAATACAGCGAATCTCAACAGAACGATCTGGGAACGGAGGAAAGTTTATCAGATACGCTTTCGACAGATTCAGCAAGCGAAGGTAGTTTTGCGCCTGTAACTCCACCTGCTCATTGAGGGATTTGATGGCTTTGAACTCTAGAACAATTTCGTTATTGATGATGATATCTGCCCGCAGATTCCCAACCACGTGACCCATAAAATCAATGGGTATTATGCGCTCGGTTTCATACGGAACATTGTGTTTGCGAAGTAATACTTCAAAACAATTATGATAGACGCGTTCGGAATAACATGGTCCAATCGTATCATAAATCTGTTGTGCACATAGTTCTATGTCTATCATGTAGGGATATGCGCACATTTCTTTAAAATGTTGTTAATTAGTAAATGAAAAAGCCGAAGATTATCATTCCGTTGCGTAATTCTGAAATACTCAGTAGTCATGGATATAAGGATGTGAAAAATCTTTCAAAATTGGCGAGGCATCGGGCACTTTCGCGGGTTGTGCGAGCGGGCGAACCTCCGTTGGGGTTATTCAGACGGCTCAATGTTTTAATGATTTTATTTAAACGATCAAATCCCAAACTCTCTCGTCTTTTTAAGAGTGACCGGGATTGGGTTAAAGAAAAATTCCTCTAGAAATAGAGGCATGGAATTTATATACGAGGTAAGAGATGTTCTTTCAAAAGATATGTGTGAAGAAATAATTCAAAGATTTTTACACGACGAAAAGCGAACGCCATCTACTACGTTTAGCGGTTTAGATTATTCCCATAGAAAATCGACCAATCTGTGGATCATACACAATGATTCATGGAAAGATATAATCGATACGATACTCAACGCATTCTTAAAAGGACTCGCACAGTATAGAGATTATTTAGTGAATTCATCTCATATCACACAGCGTTCGGTGAATACTCTTTTTGAATCACTGCGTTTGGAAACAGTATTTGTTAATGAAATGAAAGAAGGTGAGTATTATCAATGGCATTTCGACGACACAAATAAAAGAGTAGATGAGCCCCGAAGAACGTTTACGTGTTTGTTATATCTTAACACGTTGGAGGATCATCAAGATGGTTGTACAGAGTTTATGTGTGGCGCAAAAATTAAACCCGAACAAGGTAAACTTTTAATTTTTCCGGCTTCGTGGACATACGAACACAGGGGGTGTGTTGTAAATCATTCGGGTATAAAATATACATGTGGGTGTTGGGTGTGTTAAAGAAATAACGATAACTTATTTATGGACAACTGTGGTATATGTTGTGAACGATTCAATAAGTTAAATCACAAAAAAGTATCATGTCCATTTTGTGATTTAATTGCGTGTCGAGTGTGTTGTCAGATGTATTTACTATCTACAAATGAAGATTCACACTGCATGAAATGTAGACACGCATGGAATCGAGAATTTGTCGATAACTTCTGCACTAAAAAATTTAGAAATACGGAGTATCGCACACACCGAGAAAACATATTATTCGAAAGGGAAAAGTCACTCATGCCAGCTACTCAACCGTATGTGGAGCGCATTATCTTAATGAGAAAGTTGATTGACAACATAAACGAAAAACGAACTCTTTTGATGACTTTGTACAGAAAATATAAGATTTTTGACATCATAAATGTGGATATAGATCAAATTCATGAACAATACCCAGACATCGCTGAACTCAGAAATTCAATCGATGAACATTTTGCCGCGTACACAAATTTAAAAAACCTGGGTACTCATTTCAATATAGACAACACGCGAACTTTTAATAGAAAGTGTCCGGTTAATGAATGTAGAGGTTTTTTGAATGAAGACTGGTATTGTGTAATATGCGAAAATTTCACGTGCGAGCACTGTAACGAAATCCGTACATCTGAACACGTGTGTGACGACGAAAATGTTAAAACCATGAAACTTTTAAAAAGAGATAGTAAACCGTGTCCAAAATGTGGTACGGTCATTTATAAAATTTCGGGGTGTTCGCAGATGTTTTGTGTCGATTGTCACACCGCCTTTGATTGGCATTCTGGCGTCATTGAAATTGGGCGCATACATAACCCACACTATCTTGAATTTAAACGAAAATCTGGATTAAATCGAGAGAATGGTGATATTCCGTGCGGTGGTATACCCACATACAGCGAGCTTAAGGAAATAGACGCACCCGAAACGATTCTTCAGTTTTACTTCTTGATAAGAGATCTAGATTTAGATCTTAATTATAGATACGTCTATCCATATCAAGATAATACAAACATAAGAATTTCTTATATGCTGGGATACATAAATGATAATGTATTCAAAAAAGAGCTCCAAAAAAGAGATAAAACTCGGGATAAGTATACAGATATTCAAAACATTTATAGGATGATGATAGATTCGATCGGCGATTATCTTAGACGATATATAATTCATCAATCAGAATATGAAGAAATATTAGACATGTTAAATAAAATTATAGATTATGGAAATGTTTGTATAGATAAAATACATAAAAGATATAATTGTATAATGCCATATAAAATAGAAAAAATTTTCTCGGTTTAGTATAGTATGTACTTATTACTGTGTATTATACTTTTAGTCATATACATCATGCCAACATATGAGAAACCGCGTGTGTTTCATAATATGTTAAGTGATGACGAGTGTGATTACATCATAAATCAATCGAGAAACAAGTTAACAAAATCAACCGTTGGTAAAGATTATGCGATAGACCCCAACAGGGTGAGCCAAACGGCTTGGCTGAGCTTAAAAGATCCTATAATTCACAACATTGCTACAAAGTGCCTAAAAAATACAGACAGACCACTTGAAAATTGTGAAAGTCTACAAGTTGTGTATTATAAGGATGGTGGGTTCTATAATCCACACCAAGACGCAACCGTCGGTGAGAAGAATAAACGAATGTATACATTCATCTTTGCGTTAAATGATGATTATCTCGGTGGGGAAACAGAATTTCCAAATATTAACATGAAATATAAACTTAAAAAAGGTGACTGTCTAATGTTTGACAATTTGGATAATTACAATCTCATGACAAGTCAAGCATTACACGGTGGTAATAAAGTTATCGGCGAAAAATGGATTGCAAATTTATGGGTTCGCGTTCATCCGTTTGTAGTTTAAATTTCACCGCGGTCTATTAAAATTTTTCTGTTTAGTGCATGTTGTTCGGCTACATCGGCTTTATTTTGCCCCGTATACGGAACAGCGTATGCATTTTTACATAACCATTCATTCACATTCGTCCATTCGCCGTTCTCGCATATCCATACTTCGGCTAATATGCGACCAAATTTACCACGACTATCGCGTTCCGGGCATCTGAGTTCGATTTCTATATCATCGCTGTCAGATTCTACGGCTTTCAGACACCATTCCTTGAGCTTTGTTTTTGATAATAATCCGAATTTCTTTTCTTCTGCGTCTGAAGTTCTTGATTCCGGTGTATCTATACCGAGTAAACGCACCCGTTGGCGCGTACACACATCGAACCCTAAATCGATGGTGACATCTATCGTATCACCGTCAACGACGCGTTCAAGAGAAGCTACGCGGTATATAAATTCGCATTTGGTCATTTATATATTACAGTGATTTTTATCATCGCTTAGTCGCTCTGTATCTCGCGACCTGAGCCGTTTTAGCTTTCAATCTACTTTGTACGTTTAACGCTCTCGTCTTTTTCAATTTCAAATCCTGTAACATCTTCATCTGGTTCTTAACACCGATATCCGATTTCTGTATGTTTTGTGCGACACTCCTCTTCGCCGCGACGCGAAGACGACCCGCTAGTTCGCTTTTTTTATCCGCAATTTTACGTTTCATTTCTTTCTCTTCGGCTATTTTTCTATTGGTGACGAGTTTTTGAGCGTTAGCCAATATCATTCCAGCCGCCTCGCCCCGCGATACCCGATCCATAAAACGCTTGCGATTCTCTCGAGTAAGATTCACCATGGCTTGAAGTCTCGCTGACGTATTTTTTATAGCCTGTAGTTTCGTTTCCTTTTCTTTGGCAATTCGCCGCTCAGTCAATGCATTCTTCCATTG
>Ga0075460_10000275_pt1 | contig 19135 bp, 32 predicted proteins | sample DEB08_DNA_3_FD_77580 | JGI IMG/M metagenome (GOLD analysis project Ga0075460, IMG submission 77580) | Aqueous microbial communities from the Delaware River and Bay under freshwater to marine salinity gradient to study organic matter... | ecosystem: Environmental > Aquatic > Marine > Coastal ...
GTGGCGTCATTGCAGGCTGAAATCCAATCCCTCAAGCGCGAACTCGCGGAAACATCTTCAACTGTTCGCGAAACCGTAGCCGAGAGGCAAGCGGCGAAGCAGGAACAATATCTCAACGCCGTTCAATCGTTTCTGAGCGACAAGTCCCTGACATATGAGGACGAGGCAAGACTAGTCCCCTTGGTTGAGGCAGAAAAGAAGATCAGGCCAGACGCAACCCCGCAGGAAATACTAGACACCGCTTACAAGCGGTTTCTTGCGGGCAGTCCTGAACACTTTGAAAAGCTGTTCCAAGATCGTCTTGCAGCCGAGCAGGCCAAGCAGGCCGAGGAAGCCAAGAAGAAAGCTTCCGAAGCCAAGAAGCTTGCAAACCTCAATGTCAGGTCAAGTCCCGCAGGATCATCCAACGCCAAGTCGTGGGATGAAAACTTAGCAGAAGCGTATTGGGCGGCTCAGCGCAAATAAGGAACTGAGCAATGCCTAGCCCCAATGCAACCTTTACGGAAATGGTGACGACGACCCTGCGCAATCACTCGCGCATGCTCGTTGATAACGTGTCGGACCAGAACGCCCTTCTCACGCTGATGAAGCAGAAGGGCAAGATTCGCACGGAAAGCGGCGGTTATGAAATCGTTCTGCCGCTCGACTACACGGAGAACAGCACGTACCAGCGTTATAGCGGGTACGATGAACTCTCCATTGCCGCTTCGGACGTCCTTTCGGCTGCAAAGTACGATTGGGCTCAGGTCGCCATTCATGTGACGGCTTCGGGCCGTGAACTGCGCATGAACAACGGCCCCGAGCGCATGATTAACCTTGTGAAGGCTCGCATCCAGAACGCCGTGCGTACTGCTGCGAACAACTTTTCGGTTGATCTGTACTCGACCGGCGCGCTGACCAACCAGATTGGTGGCCTTGGCCATCTGATCCAGACGGACGGCACGGGAACGGTCGGCGGCATCGTCTCCGGCACCTATACGTGGTGGAAGAACCAGTTCAAGGAAATGACCGGCACGGGTACGTATGCGTCTATTCAGGCGGATATGAACTCGCTGTGGCTCTCCCTGAACCGTGGCACCGACAAGCCCGACCTCGTTGTTATGACGCATGACCTGTATGCGGCCTATGAGGCCACCTTGCAGGACAACCAGCGTTATGCCGACGCCAAGATGGGCGCCCTCGGCTTTGAGGCGTTGAAGTACAAGTCTGCTCCGGTCGTGTTCGACTCGAACAGCAACTTCACGACCACGGGCGAGAAGGCGTACTTCCTGAACACTGATTACCTCTACCTCATCGAGCATCCCGACGCCCGTTGGTCGCAGGACGATGAGAAGGTTCCGGTGAACCAGGATGCGGTTGTCATCCCGATCTACTGGATGGGCCAGCTTGTCACGTCGCAGCGCTCGCTTCAGGGCGTGATGTTCGACGCCACCTAATAACGCGACAACGGCAGGGCGGCAATAAAGCCGCCCTCGCCCGACCCCTCTACAAAGGACTTGAAACATGGCTTATGTCATCAATACGCCCATCGCGGGGGCTCAGCCGATTGCTGACCGCGACACGACCAAGCGCCACCCGCTTGGCACCATCGTCCGCGCGACGGATGACACGCTCGGTTCGGGCGAGTTCATCTATCTCGCGGGCGCGGCGTCCACCGCGATCTACGACTGGGGAACCTACAACCGCGACGACCACACGTTTACGCGTCTGGCCGCCAACGCGATTGGCCCGGTCGCCATTGCGATGGCTGCGACGACCGCCAGCTATTACGGCTGGTTCGCGATTTCGGGCAAGGTGTACGGCAACGCCCTCACCCTGTACGCCGACAACGCGAAGGTGTGGATCACCGGCACGGCTGGTTCGGTTGACGATACCTCTGTTGCGGGCGACCTCGTTGTCAATGCCAAGGGCGCGGGCGCGAAGGCTGTCGGCACGGCTTACGCCGAGTTTGAAATTGACCGCCCGTGGGTCAACGACCGTCAGTCCGGCTCGTAAGTGAGCCTTGATACAACATCGAGCGCGGGGGTTTTCTCCCGCGTTCTTTCCGCCGCTCCCGTCAATACGTGCGTGAGCGATGAACAGTACGCCGAGAATATCCGTTCGGCCCTGTCGCGCGGGTTGCCCGAGATTGATCCGAAGAAGCCCCACAAGCATGTGATGAGCATTGCGGCGGGCGGGCCAAGCCTTGAGGACACATACAAGGATTTGAGCGGGGTTGTCTGTGCGGTTAATGGCTCTCTTTCGTTCCTGCTATCCCGAGGCGTCAAGCCGTGGGCAGTGGGCGTTATGGACCCCCGTGCGCACATGGCCGATGTGGTCGAGCGAGTCGATGGGGTTTTCTACTTCCTCGCCTCAACCTGTCACCCGCGACTGTTCGACAAGCTTGCCGGATGCAACATCGGCCTCTGGCACCCCAGCGGATTGCCCGGCCTTGAGGACATACTTGGCCCCGAAAGAATGATGATATGCGGCGGCACCACAATGGGGCTTCGCTGGCTGAATATCGGTTATTTCCTTGGCTTTCGCGACTTCCATGCCCACGGGCTCGATAGCTCGTTCCGGGACGGGAAAACCCACGCTTACCCCGACCATACGGACGGCGTAGGCCATACGCAGATTTACGGTTATCCGACGCGGCAGAACTTCATTCAGCAAGTGCAGGATTGGGCAAAGACCAAGGAAATGTTCTCCCGTATGCCGCAGGACGAACAGCCCACCATCAAGCTTCATGGCGATGGCCTCCTGCAATATTGCGACCGTGAGGGCCTATGCTGACACGCGAAGAGAGATTGCAAAAGCGCCGCCGCAAGAAACTTGAACAAATTTCGCGCGGCTATTGGTGCGTTAATAAATGGGTGCGTTGTGAAAAGCGCGAACAGCAAATGAGGCTTTCATTTGACGGCGTATGGCGCGAAACCGCATACGTGAGAACCGGCGGTTGACAATGCTGAACGTCATTCTCGTCAATGTCGGGAATTATCTTGGACGCGGCGAGGAATACGTTGACCGGCTGACGGCTGCGATAGGCCGCAACCTGACGCTGCCGCATGTTGTCCATGTCCTGCGCGACGATGACGTGACGCCGGGCATTGATGGCTGGTGGAATAAGGTTTTCATGTTTCAGGGCGGGCGCTTTGAAGGGCGTTGCCTGTACTTCGATCTGGATACCATCATCACGGGTTCTCTGGACGATATAGCGTCCTACAGCGGCGACTTTGCGATGGTGCGGGACTGGTATCACCCGACGCTGAAAACCTCGTCAGTGATGGCTTGGGACGCGCGCAAGGCAAATCAGATTTACGCACACTGGCACAACGCCGGGAGGCCACAGTTTCACCCGCGCGGGGACGGCGGCTTTATTGAAGCGGTCATGCCCGGCGCGGAATGCTTGCAAGACAAGTACCCCGGCCAATTGGTCAGCCTGAAGGCTGATTGCGGTTCAGGGGTGCCGGAAGGCGCAAGGGTCGTCGCCTTCCACGGGCTCCCCCGCCCGCATCATCTAAGCGACCTGATGAGGCATTGGTAATGGTTGATGTTGAATCGAGCGGCAAAGTTGGCGTGCGCTTTTTGCGCGCCTTCACCGCAACGAGCGTGGACGAAAAGACCGGGCAGGCCAAGTCGCGGGATCGCATCGAATACTGCGCGCCCGGCATGGCCCATATCGCCAAGACGGCGGAATATGTGTCAATCTTGAAAAAGGATCGTGTTCTGTGGCCCGCGCTTGAGCCGCATTACAACGCCTGGAAAACGAATAACGAAATCCCCGAAACGGGTACGCCCCTTGCGGCATGGGCGGGGTGTACATCTGAGGAAGCGGAGACGCTTCGCACGTTTGCTGTGCGGACGGTCGAGGACGTGGCGGCTTTGCAGGACGGCATGATCCAGCGCATTCCGCTCCCCGGCATGAGGGCCAAGCGCGATATGGCGCAGCGGTTCTTGGCCTCTGCGGATAGCCGCAAGTTTGAACAGTCGCTTGCAGAGAAGGATCAGGAATTGGCTGATCTTCGGGCGAAGTTGGACAACCTTGCAACCATGATGGCGGAACGGCTTGACGCGGACGAAGCGCCCCGGCGCGGCCCCGGCAGGCCCCGCAAGGAAGCCGCAGAAGCCAGCTAATTAAAGGCGGGAAAGCATGACGCTCTTGACCTCCATACAGGACGCAATGACGCTGTGCGGCCTTGAAAGCCCCACATCGGCCTACGGCTCGTCTGATCCGACCGTGGCGCAGTTCGTCGCGTTCGCACAGGTTGAAGGCGACGAGCTTTCCCGCTTCCACGATTGGCGCAAGCTGAAAGTTGCCGGAACCATTACCGGCGACGGCACGACCACGCTGTGGGATTTGCCCGACGACTTCGACCGCCTTGTGGGCGGGCTTGCGTTCTGGAGCGAGGAAAGCCCCGGCGAACAGCTTATCGGCCCGGTGCTTGATGACGAGCTAATCGCCATGAAGGCGATGCTGACGGACCCGCCTGAACCAGTGTGGCGTCTGAACGGCGATGACATTGAAATATGGCCTGCGCTCGATAGCGGGGAAGTCGTTCGCTACGAGTACCGCTCTGACGAATGGATACTTGATAACAACGGCACGACCACAAAGGCCCGTTGGGGCGCGGATACGGATACGGCGAAAGTCCCCGAGCGTATCCTGACGCTTGGCGTTGTGTGGCGGTGGAAGCAGGCCAAGGGCCTGGACTACGGCGAGGCGTTCCGCAGCTATCAATTCGAGCGTGTGCGCGCCGCGTCCAAGGATGGCGGGCAGGGCGTCATCAAGCTTTCGGAAACCGGCCCGAATGACATTGCCCGCATGGGCAGGCTCGCTATTTATCGGGTTGAGACCTGATGCTTGTCGCCCCCCTCCGCTCAAATAACACGCGGGGCAATATCGCCTCCGGCGCTTCCATGCCCGCTCCGGTGAAGGGCTGGAATGACAAGAGCCCGCTTGCGGCCATGAGCCCAGAGCAGGCGTTGCAGCTAGATAACTGGTTCCCGCAGCCTGCCTATGTCGAATTGCGCAAAGGCTGGGCGCAGCATAGCGACACGTCAGAAACAACGCCCGTCAAGACGCTGATGGCTTATCAAGCGCCCAACAGCGCGAATGACAAGCTGTTCGGCGTATCGAATGATACGATCTACAACGTCACGGGCTCGTCTGCATCGGCCACCAGCGTCACGACGCTGACCAGCGCGGAATTGCAGCATGTGAACTTCACGACTTCGGGCGGCTCGTATCTCTACGCCGTCAACGGGGCGGATTTGCCGGTTGCTTTTGATGGCACTAGCTGGACGAACCCCGCAATCACGGGCGTCGATGAATCGACCTTTATTCATCTGAACGTGTTCAAGAACCGCTTGTTCTTCATCCCGAAGAACTCAACCAAGTTCTGGTATTTGGCGGTTGATAGCATCGCGGGCGCGGCCACGTCCTTTGAACTAGGCGGGCTTATGTCGCTCGGCGGCTATGTCATGGCGATGGGGACCATTACCATTGACGGCGGCTCGGGGCCTGACGATCACGCTGTGTTTGTCACGTCAGAGGGCCAAGTCATCGTCTATCAGGGCTCGGACCCTTCGGACTCCAATGCTTGGGCGCTTGTCGGCGTGTACAGCATATCGCCCCCGATTGGCCGCCGTTGCCTGACCAAGATTGCGGGCGATCTAGGCATTCTCACGACTTCCGGCCTTCTCCCGTTGTCCAAGGCAATGGTTGTGGACCGGGCGGCTGTGGCGAATGTCGCGTTGACGGACGACATCAACAACACGTTCACGCGCTCGGCTCAGGGATACGGGTCAAACTTCGGCTGGCAAATCATCGTCCATCCGAAGTCAAATATGTGCATTGTCAACGTCCCTCTCGTCGCTGGCGGGGCATCGCATCAGTACGTGATGAATACGCTTCATGGCGCATGGTGCCGCTTCACCAATCAGGCGGCGGCGTGCTTTGAAGTGTTCCAGGATCGCCTGTTCTTCGGCGGGCAGGACGGCAAAGTGTATGAAGCTGACTCGGCATCGCAGGATGGGGGAGAACCCATTACCGCCGATATGCTCACGTCCTATCAATACTACCAATCTAAGGGGACGCTGAAACAGTGGAAGATGGTTCAGACGCTTCTCACGTCTGACGGGCGCGTGGCCCCCGGCCTTATCATGGTGTCCGACTTCAAGGATGGCGCGGTCAGCTATCTGCCCGCGCAGGGCACGATTTCCGGCTCCAACTGGGACGAGGTTGACTGGGACGAATTTGATTGGGGTGGCGCGGACGAGGTGACCAACAAATGGCAGGCGGTGCGGGCTGTTGGCCTGTGTGCGGCTATTCGGATAAAGGTTGTGGCCGAGACGGCGAACGCTTCCCCGATTTCGCTCAAGGTGAACGGGTTTAACGTGATCTACGAGCGGGGCGGGTTCCTCTGAATGCGTCTCATCCTTGGGCATGATGAAGCTGTTGGCAGATTTGCCGCAGAACGGCTTGGCGTGGCGATCCATCCCCCGTTCACGTCGATGGGCATCATTGACGATATAAGCGGCGAGCTTGTCGGAGCGATCATCTATAACGGCTACAACGGTGCGAACATCGAAATCACGATTTACGGCCCCGGCTGCCTGCAAAGGCGGTTCATCAAGGCCGCGCTGGCTTACCCGTTTGAGCAGTTGGGCGTGATCCGGCTGACCGGCAGAACAAAGCGGTCGAATAAAACAATGTGCCGCCTATTCCCGCGTATCGGCTTTGTCTTTGAAGCAACCTTGAAAAACTACTTCGGCCCTTCCCGTGGCGATGATGCGGTCTTGTATCGCATGAGCCGAGCGGACGCCGCGAAATGGCTAGGAGAATAGCTTATGGATAGCCCCGACATTCCCGCTCCCCCGGACCCCGCCAAGACGGCGGAGGCGCAGACGGCGAGCAACAAAGAGACGGCGATTGCCAACGCAAATCTTAATCGCATTGACCAATATACGCCGTTCGGTTCCTCGACTTACAAGATCACGGGAACCAACCCGGACGGGACGCCGAAATACGAGCAGACGACCGCATTCAGCGCGCCGGTGCAGGGGCTGTTTGACGCCAATATCGGTATGTCTCAGGGCCTCGCCAACATCGGGCAGGGCCAGCTTGCGGGCTTGCAACAGCAATACGCGAAGCCGCTCGACCTGAACACGGAAGCGGAAAACCGCATTGCGGCTTTGCAGGCTGCCCGGCTTGATCCTGAATTACAGCGTCAGGATGACGCGCTCCGCAATCGGCTGACCAATCAGGGCATTCGTGAGGGAACGGAGGCGTGGGACCGCGCTCTTGAGCGGCAGGGCCGCATGGCGACGGACGCGCGGAACCAGATGTGGCTGTCGGCCCGTCAGCAGGGCGTTAATGAAGCCCTCACACAGCGCAACCAGCCCTTGATGGAGTTTAACTCGATCCGCACAGGGACTGCGCCGAATATGCCCACGTTCACGAATGTTCCCGGCGTCAACATGGCGAACACGGACGTGGCTGGCATAACGCAGGCCGGGTTCCAGAATCAACTGGGCATTGCGAATATGCAGAACCAGCAGAACAACGCCTTCATGACTGGATTGTTCGGCCTGGGGTCCGCTGCCATCCCTTTTTCTAATGGCCTCTCCTTCGGTGGGGGGGCCAATCCCTTTGATGGTTTCAGCAGCACTAGCTACGGCGGCCTCGGCATGTACGGGAGCATCTACTAATGGCGCTTGGGTTCTTTGAGGGCGATAACGCCCCTGACACATACGAGAGCCGCGAACGTCGCCGCAGGCTTGCAGAAGCCATGATGGCGCAGGGCATGGAAACCACGCCCATTCAGTCATGGACGCAGGGCGCAGCTCGATTGGCGCAAGCGTTAAGCGGAAATATTCAGCAGCGCCGGATTGACTCCGCACAGCGCGAAGCCGACCGGCCTTTGCAGGAAGCCATTGCCGCGCATTTGCGTTCGCAGGGTATGCCCCCCTCGGCTTCCCCGTACACGGCAGGGCCGCAGGCAGATGCGGGCGGGGCTCCCAAGCCAAACCTTCCAACAATGGCAAGCGGCGGGAACATTCCCCGAATGGTCATGCCTGACCCAGTTTCCGCTGATTTGACGCCGCAGCAGCGCGGCCTTTTGAACGCCATAGCGGCTCCCGAAAGCGCGGGCGCATATAACATTCGCTACACCCCAAGGGGCGGCGCGACGTTTGCGGGCTTTGACGCTCACCCCGGCGTGTATGAGCCCGGCCCGGCTGGCCCATCGTCGGCGGCGGGTCGGTATCAGTTCACCAAAACGACTTGGGACCGCATGGGCGGCGGGGCGTTCACGCCTGAGAATCAAGACCGGCGGGCGCTTGCGCTTGCGTCTGAGGACTACAAGGCGCGCACGGGCCGCGATCTGATGGGCGATCTAAGCGCCAACGGCTTCACGCCTGAGATTGCCCAAGCGCTTGGCCCGACTTGGCGCGGTCTTATTGATAACCCGCAGAAGGCAATTGCCGCGTATCGGGCCGCTGTTGGGCAGGGCCAGCCCGCGCAAGTCGCCCAAGCTGGCGGCGGCGCTCCCGCTCCGCTGGCCGGTGGAAGCGATTTCACGGGCGCAACCCCGCAAAGGGTAGCCAGCCTCGACGGCCTCCCGCCCGGCCCCGTCCCGTCAAACGCCCCGCCAATGGCCTACGCAGCCTCGCCAGCGGGCGCTGCATTGACCGGCGCTCTACAGCGGCCCACATCGCCCCCCATCCCGTCCCCACAGCCTACGGGCAATCCTGGGGCCGCCTTGCTTGCAGCAGCCATGAGCCCCGGCGTGTCGCCGCAGCTACAGCGGCAGGCGATGGCGTTGTATGAGATGGGGCAGCGCGACGAAGGCGTGACCTATGTTGACGCCGGGGACAAGCTGGTTCCTGTGAACAAGCGCGGTCAGGTTGTCGGTCAGCCAATTGCCAAATCACGCGATTCTGCCGATTGGGAGCCCATCAAGGATAGCGACGGAAACGTAATCGGCAGCTTTAACAAGCGCACGTCCGAAACCAAGCCGCTATCAGGGCAGGGCGGGCTGCCGCAGCCTAGCAATGAAGTTGAACTTGCGGACGGGACAAAAATCCCGATCCCGCAGGGCGACAAGGGCGTGTTCCGCAAGAAAATCCAAGAGGAAAACGCCAACGTCATCGCCAGCGCTCCTAAGTCGTTTTCCAATCTGGAACGCGCCTACAAGAACGCGTCGGAACTTGAGAACCACCCCGGCCTCAAAAGTGGCCCGTTTAACTTGCTTGGCGCGACGGGGCCGCTCGGCGGTATTACGACGCAAGTACGCGGCACAGACGCTTACAAGGTGCAGGCGCGCATTGATGAGCTTTTGGGCGGCACGTTCTTGCAAGCTTATGACGCATTGCGCGGCGGTGGCCAAATCACGCAGATCGAAGGCGACAAGGCGCAGGCGGCTATGTCTCGCCTTGGCAAGCCGGGCGTTGGTCCCGAAGAATACGCGGCGGCAATCAAGGAATTTAAGGACGCCGTGCGCTCTGGCATGGAAAAGTTAAAGCGCGTCAAGGGCATGGACGATCCGCGCTACAAGTTGCCGGAAGATAAGCCCGCAACTCCCGCCAAGCCGTCCGCGCCTGCGGCCCCGATGCAAGGTTGGTCAGTGGAGGTTATTCCCTAATGCCGGAATTTATCTTCACGTCCCCCGAGGGCCAAAAGTACCGCGTGCGAGGCCCCGAAGGCGCAACGCAGGAAGATGCGTTCGCCATGCTTCAGCAACAGATGAAGCAGCAACCTTCACAGCCTACCGCCCCGCAACAAGGTTTCTTCGCGTCCGAAATGGAAAAGGCGATGAACGCCCCCGGCGACATTGGGCGCATGGTTCTCAAGGGCGCGACGTTGGGGCAGGAGGCCAAGCCGGAAGATGCGGCAGACCGCGCCAATGCGGCCCTAGCCATCGGGCGCAGGTTTGCCCGTGGGCGCAACGCGGAACAGCCCGCAGCCACGCCGCAAGATTACCGCCCGATGTTTGACGCGGAACGCAAGGCTGTTGCCGATGCGGAAGCGCGGTCAGGATGGGCAGGGACGGCTGCGCAGGCTGTTGGCGTCTTGGCCCCGGCGACGGCGGCCAACAAGGTTGTGCAGGGCGTTGCGGGGGCTGTTAGCGCGGTTCCGGGCATCGGGCGCGTGGCGGCTAACCCATACACCCAGGCAGCGGCTACGGGCGCAGGCCTTGGCGTCATGGGTGCGGCTGGCACAGACAAGAATTTGACTGAGGAAGCCCTATTGGGCGCAGGCCTTGGCGTTGTTGGGCAGGGCGCGGCTAACGCCATTGTCGGCGGTGTAAGCCGAGCGGCGGGCCTTGCCAATCCGAAAGTGAAGATTCCGACCGTTGACGATTTGAAAGCGTCCTCGCAGGCCGCATATAAGGCGGCTGATGATGCGGGTGTCATTGTTCGCCCCGAGGCTATGGCTGGCCTTCGCAGTCGTATTGAAGCGCGCTTGGCTGAAGAATCATGGACGCCGGAAGCATCTCCGCAATTGCTTGGCTTTCTTCGCGGCTTGTCTCGCGCCGATGGTGAGAATGTCACACTAAAGGGTTTGGATAAGCTGCGGTCCAATCTTCAAACGGCCACGCGCGAAGGCGGCGACAACACCCGCCGTATCGGCGGCGCAGTTGTTCTGGAGATTGACGATTTCCTATCCAACGTTAAGCCAGCTGACATTTTGACGGGTGACGCCAAGTTGGGCGTTGACGCACTCAATAAGGCCCGTGAGCAATGGACGCGACAAGCCAAGGGCAGCAAGGTTGCCGAGGCACTGGGCGCGGCAGACCTTCGTGCCGCTTCGACGGGTTCGGGCGGCAATGTTGACAATGCTACGCGCCAGAACTTGCGCCGATTGTTGGAAAGCGGGCGGAACTGGACAGCCGATGAACGCGCCGCGCTTGAAACCATTGTTCGCGGTACGCCGGGCCAGAACGCGCTGCGGTTGGCTGGTAAGCTGTCCCCAAGCGGCAACGGGCTTATGGCTGCTTTGGGGCTTGGCGCTACGGCGGCAAATCCGGCAATGGTAGCGGCTCCATTGGCGGGTATGGCGGCAAAAGCCGCAGCGGATAGGATGACGCAATCTAACGTCAAAAAGCTGGCTGATATTATCGCGGTCGGTGGCAAGGAATCGGCCACGCGCGCACCCTTGAACAAGGTTCAACAGCTTACCCAACAGCAGCGCGAGTCACTTGCGCGGGCTCTTATGGGCGCTCTCGTCTTTAACGGTGGCGCTGTCCCGGCGAACCGTTAGCCACGCCACAAAGGCGATAAATACAACCAACGCAATCGCGTCGGCCCATCCGTTCCATTTTAGCGAACCGTCTAACGCTTTCATCCCAAAGGTGAAGGCGAGCGCCGTCGCGAACATGGCGAAGCCAATCTTCATCAAATATCCCTAGGAGCTTGAACTTGGCCAGAAATGGATCAGGCACATACACCGTGCCGACAACCCTCACCGCTAACACGCGCGCCCTCGCCGGCGATGTTAACGACAATTTCACGGATATTGCAACCGCCCTGACGGGTTCGCTCGCGCTCGACGGGCAGTCCACCATGACGGGGCAATTCAAGGCCGCTGACGGGTCAATCACGGCCCCAGGTATCGGCTTTGGCTCAGATAGCAACACGGGCTTTTATCGCTCGGCTTCCGGCGTGATCCGCGCCAGCCTTGACGGCACAAACACGCTGACCCTTTCGGCCACGGGCGCGACCATTACCGGAACTGTGAGCGTATCGGGGGCCATTACGGCAACGGGCGGCATCACAGGCGGCGGCATTGTGCCTTCGGGCGGCATCATCATGTGGTCGGGCTCCGTAGCCACGATCCCGACCGGTTGGCTTCTTTGCGACGGCACGAACTCAACGCCTGACTTGCGTGACAAGTTCATCATCGGCGCGAAGCAGGATGATAGCGGCACAGCCAAGACCAATGTGACCGGCGCGCTGACGCAGACGGGCGGCAGCAAGGATGCTGTCAACGTCAGCCACACGCACACGGCGACGGTCACGGACCCCGGCCACGATCACGACGTGAACTATCAGTCCACCAACCTGGGCGCTGGCGGCGGCACGCGCTCCTATTGGACGCGAGACGGCGCGGGGGACTCCATGACAAACCGCACCGCGGTAAACGCGGCGGCGACGGCGACGACCGGCATCACGGTCGAGAACAGCACCGAAGGCAGCAGCGGCACGAACGCCAATCTTCCCCCGTATTACGCCCTCGCCTTCATTATGAAGTCGTAACATGCCGCTTCGCAATAGAAGGCTGGAAATGGGCAACAAGCCCGTCAAGGGTGTTGCGACCGCTGTTGACAGCAAGGACGCTGTACCCAAGGCGCAAATGGATACGGCTATCTCCACAGCCGTTGCCGCTGTCACGACGACCAGCCTTGGCGCGGTTCCTACATCGCGCACAATCAGCGCGGGGACTAATCTATCAGGCGGCGGTGATCTATCTGCCAACCGGACGATAAGCCACGCCACCAGCGGCGTGACGGCGGACACATACACGCTTGCAACGGTAACGGTCGATGCGCAGGGGCATGTAACAAGCGCATCTAACGGCACGGCAAGCCCATTTACTGAGACATTCAAGACAAGCGCGGACCAGAACGTAACAAGCTCGACCACGTTCACAAACGCAACCGACATGTCCTTCTCGATTGCGGCAAATACGCTGACATATTTTGAGTTTATCATATTTGGGCAGGGCGGGCCGGGCGCGATCAAGTTTGCAGTCAACGGGCCAACGCTGACCAGCTTGCGAGTCGCGCAATACAGCGGCCTTGCTCAGACTGCCTATGATACGCAAGTGTTCCAGTTCAGCGCGAACGAAGAACGTATGACCGTCATGGCGGGGCTTATCGAATGCTCTGCGGCGGGGACCGTGCAACTGCGCTTTGCTCAGGTTGTCTCCAACGGAACGGCCTGCACGTTGCGCAAGGGATCGCGCACAAGATACGCGACGGTGGCTTAAATGAAGCTCGTACCTGACGCGCGCCGCATCCTCCTGCGCGCTTAATCCAAGGAAAATACGATGAAGCTTAACGACCGTTCAGAGCGGGCGCTCAAAGGCGTTCATCCTGATTTAGTCAAGGTAGTCCGCCGCGCCGCTGAAATCACCAAGTCCGATTTCATCGTGACGGAAGGACTGCGCACGGTTGCCCGTCAGAAGCAGCTTGTGGCCGCTGGCGCGTCAAAGACCATGAAAAGCCGCCACATCACCGGCCACGCGGTCGATGTTGCAATGATGGTCGGCGGAAAGGTGCGCTGGGATTGGCCGCTTTATGCCGGATTCTCCAAGACAATGAAGCAAGCCGCGAAGGATGTCGGCATTGCAATCGAGTGGGGCGGTGATTGGGCGAGTTTTCGGGATGGTCCTCATTACCAACTGCCGTGGAGCAAATACCCATGAAGATCCTGACCGCAATCGCTTTGGCGCTAATCGTCGCGGGGTGCCAGAGCGCAAAGCTCATTCGCGACCTTCCCGCATACTGGTAGGAGAAGCATATGGACGCTGATCTTTTCGGACGACTGTTCCGCACGGCCCTCCAGGTCATCGGCGCGGCCGTCGCCACGAAGTACCTTGGCGAAGAGAATTGGGCGGCTATTTCGGGCGGCCTGCTCACGGTCGGAACGACCCTCTGGACGGTTTACGCCGCCAAGAAGGCCCCCGCCAAGTGACCACGCTCTACGTCATCGGCGGAATGCTTTTGTTCTCATGCTTCACTGTCTGGCTGGCTATCAAGCTGGCCGGGCAGAAAGCGGTGGAGCAGGAGCGCCGCGAAGCCATGAAGGACACGCTCGATGAAGTCCGAAAGGCGAATGAAGTTGCGGCAAATGTTAGCAGTCTGCCTGCTGACGAGCGCCGTAAGCGGCTGCAACAGTGGGCGCGTGACTGACGCATTTTGCCTGACCGAACGCCCCTGGCGCCCGACGAAGGCTGAAATCGCCACGATGTCGGACGCCACAGTTGAAAGGATGCTCGCGCATAACGTGCGCGGGCAGGAGAGATGCGGCTGGAAGCCTTGAATTGGGAATGAAAGGGCGGACGAATGGTGGAAGATGCTCATCGGATTAACGCCTTGACTGATCGCCTTCACGCTCTGGAATACGAGGCCCTTCGTAAAGCTTATTCGCAGTAAGGGGGTTTGGAATGGCCGACGAGACGAACACGCCGGATGATGCGCGCCCGCTCTCGCCGGAAGAACGCAAGGCCCTGCGCGAACTCATCATCCGCAAGGACGACATAATCGACGTTGCCTCAAACTTCTCGCATTTGGGCTGGTTCGCAACGGCAATCCTAAAGGTGGCAAAATGGACCGCAGCAGTTGTCGGCGGGATCGTGGCGTTTCAAATGTGGAAATCGGGAGGGTTGGGGAAATGATGCGGCGCATGGCGCGGTCAAATGTTGTCGCCTTTTTCATCGCTCTTATTATCACGTCGCCGTTGATTCTGTGGGCAATAGACAGGAGCGACCCTGTTATTGTCCATGAGTTTCATATCGAGCCGACAAGCGTTCGGGCGGGCCAGACCGCTTATCGCGTTGTAGAAGTCACCCGCAAGGCGGCTTGCCCAACCGACGTTGACGTTATCTTGATTGATGGCGCGCGGGTTCGCTGGTTCCTTGACGAGCCGGAAGTTGTGCGCCCCGGCCCCGTGGGTGTACGGGATAAATATTATGCGCCATTTATAGTCCCCGCGCTTGCTGCTCCAGGCCCCGCCGAATTGCGGGTGACGGTCTCGCGGCGATGCAATCCGCTTCATCGAATCTGGCCTGTCGTGACCCAATATCCAGCCTTGAGGTTCACGATCACGAGGGCTAATTAACTTGCCCGCCCCCCGGATGACGGCAGAGGCGGCTAAAAAGCGCCTTGACGAAATTAACGCCATGATAGCCAAGCATGGCACCAACACCAAAGCCGCGAATGCTCTAGGGATTAGCGAAGCATCGCTTCGCAAGCAGCGTCAGGTGGCCGAGGTTGCTCTATTACGAGGCGGGGATACTGCCCCCGTAGTGCCTACAGGCCACGCGCTCAAGGGCGTTTCTAGCCTCATAGGGCCTGATGGGGAAATCAAAGGCCAGTGGGTCAAGACGGTTGCCGAAGATAGCCAAATCCTCCTAGACGCCATCAAGGCGACCTTTGACGAATACAAGGGCCATGCCAAGCCGGTTCCCGCGCCAAAGCATACGGCCAAGGATTTGATGACGGTCTACCCAATCGGGGACTATCATCTAGGCATGTACGCCTGGAAAGACGAGACGGGCGAAGATTGGGATTTAAGTATAGCGGAACGTACATTACGCGCCACGATGCGCGAGCTTGTCGCCAGTACCCAACATTCCGAGACGGCAATCATCCTGTCGCTTGGCGACTTTTTCCACATGGACGATTCAAGTAACCGGACGCCAGCAAGCGGCCACGCGCTCGACGTTGACACACGCCGGGCCAAGGTTCTGCAAGTCGGCGTCAAGCTGCTCATTGACTGCATTGAACTAGCCCTGACCAAGCACAAGCGGGTGATTGTGCGTTGTCTCGCTGGCAATCACGATCCGGCCACAACCCCCGCCTTGTCCATTGCGCTTTGGGCGTTCTTTCACGCCAACAAGCGGGTGGAAGTCGATTGCTCGCCAAGCAAGTTCTTCTATTACCAGTTCGGCAAGGTTCTCATTGCGGCGACCCACGGCGACCGTTGCCGGATGACTGACTTCCCCGGCGTCATAGCGGCAAACCAGCCCGATAAATGGGGCTCGACGCGCTTCAGGTACGGCTACCTTGGACACGTCCACCACAAGGACGTTCGGGGCAAGGAAATCAGCGGGGTTATCTGCGAGAGCTTCCAAATTCTGGCCCCTGCCGACGAGTGGCATCACAGCATGGGATACGGCGCGGGCCGCTCCATGCAGGCGATCACGCATCATCGGGAGACGGGGGAGAAGTTTCGGCACATTGTTTCGATTGTGCCGAGTAGATAGCCACAACGTCCCCCGCAGCAAGCCGGTAAGCCCGCCGCGCTGTTTCATCAAGTGCGGCCCATTCATTCGGGCTTGTGATCCCTACAAGCCTCGCCCGTATCGCGCGGGCCATCTCGTCCAATTCCTCAAAGCTAGGAGCATCCATGCTTAACCCCGTGGCTGATGAACTTGTGGAACTTTTCAACATTCGTTTCGGCTATTCCAGCGCGCCGCAAGCGATGGCGAGCGAGCTTATTCAGGCCAACCTGAAAATCATGCAATTGGAGCGCCAGTTACGCGACGAGGAACGCGACGTTTCAGCCGGATACGTGCGCCGCCCGCCAAGCCATAGGGCAAGACAACCAAAGCCGCAGATGGCCGATCCTGTGGACGATAGCTGGATCAAGACAGGTCTAACCGGAGACGCCCAATGAGCGACGACGCCGAATCGGAACCATTTGAGCTTGTCGAGGTTGACGGCGAGATAGCTATGGCCACATACGCGAGCCACACGGCGGAACTGGCCCAAGCGTTCGGCAATCTGCTCACACAGGCCATGCGAATGCCGCCGACTCACCCGCTTATGTCTGTCGCGCTCAGTATGCTTGAGCGTGTCGCGGCTAATGTCGAGGTTAAACAGAAGGGGTCTCTCCAGGCGGTTCGGGGCGGGAAGGACTGAGCGCGCGAATGGCGGCGGCGGTCCAATCTGCAAGCCCCTCAGAACAGCCGCAGATAAGCTTGCCTCGCTTGTACGGTGCGAGTTCCGCCACCTTAGCCGCTTCCTCCAGCGCGGCGTTGCGGATGGCGGCTTCGCGGGCAGCGCATTGCGCGCGTTCGGCTTCGTCCAGAATATCCCACGCCAAGCCAATCTGTTCAGCCCACAACTGCCCCGGCTCTTTACTCATCCCGGCCTCCTGCGGCTGCGAGCACGGCGCGGTAGGCGTTCCGCACGGCTCGTTGCTTAATGCTAGGAAGATTTGCAAACGAAGTGCCAGCAATAGCGTCCAGCATCGCTTCGGTAGGCTCTACAGGCATGATGCGGAGCCCTGCGGCGGTGAGGGCGGCGGAAGCGGCGGAAGCAAATAAGCGGTTCACCGGCCACGAAAACGTAGGCCCGCGCACAGCGTCCATTCCCTGCGCCATTATCTCAATCGGGTCAGGCTTCATCGCTCGGTTCCTTTGTGTGTGTGGGGGATGGGTCAGCACCGGGCGACAAAATTCGTGTTCGGGATGTTCGTTTCAGTATGCAGCTTGTTAAGCTGTTCCTGATGCGCGGGCGGCCCCATGCTCGGGTCAATCTCATGCTTGAACACAAGGGACAGGTGGCGGCGGATCATCGCAGCCTGTTCAGCCGAAAGGCCGCCCGGTTGCGGGGGCGCTATCTCAAAAAATCCCTGTAGCCAGTAGCAAAAGTCGCGGCTCGTCATCGCATTAGTTCCTTCACTGGTTCGTGGTTTCATGGAAAAGGGGCGAAAGCCCAACAAACGCACGTTGGGAAATCTCGTTTACACCGAGAGGGTCGGCGGTTCGAGACCGTCACCGCCCACCATTTTCAAGGCTTTCTCGTATCTTCTGACACGTTTTGTTCACGGCTGACTTGTTCGTGCTTGTTCGTCAGCGCCGCCTTCTCGCGCGGCCAAACAATACCGGGGAAATCGGCGGGGTCTATGTAGTGCGTTGCGCCGTTGAAAGCGTTCGCATCGCAGGTCATGAACGCATCATGTTCTGCGCTCCACTGCACTTCGTAGTAGAAAGTTTTGGCCTCCAATGGCGGGCGTTCGACGCCAATTATCGGCCTGTCCTTGGGTGCAAAACGGATTGGCTTCGGCTTCACGGCATTTTCCGCTGTACGCAGGCGCGAACGTAACCGTCTAATTTCGTCGGCTGCTTCAAGCAAATCATTCCGCATCGCCGCGAGGTCATATTCCCCCCATAAGTTCAACTTGTCCGCTATGTCGCCCTTCATTTCTTCATCTCCCTCTTAGCAGCCTCAAGCGCCACCATCCGCACATACGCGCTCAGCGTAAGCCCGCGCGCTTCTGCGGCCTTCTGTAGGATTGCCTTCTCGCGGTCGGAACAGCGGATGATAAGGCGGGTTTCTTTGTTAGACATTGCCGGATCGCTTATTCTTGTAGCTATCCCACAACGAACGAAGCGCGTTACGTTCGCCGCTCTTTCTAGCTTCCATCAAGGCTTGAGAAATCACTTGTTCCGCGTCTTCAATTTTTTTGCGAGCGGGGATAGTGATACCGCGTGCATCGGAGCAAAGAGCGATAAGCAGCTTTCGTGCCTGCTCAATATCGTCTTGATTGGGGGCGGAGTCAGACATTGAGCGTTCCAAACTTGGCAAGCTTGGAGGCGGCGTCAACCGCCTCTTGCTGTGTGCGGAATCCGCCGCGCTTGCCGATGTGGGCGGCGCGCTCAAGGCGGCCATTCTTGCGGACAAAAACAACCCAACACTCAGGCTTTACGGTGTCGGTGTGGTGGATGACTTCGTAGGGGCCAATGACCATTTGCTTGCTCCGTTTTGATGAATCCAATGTACGCACAAACGCACCACAAGTCAAGCGCCTATTTTCGCCCCGTCACAGCCCGCGCCACGCGGCGTTCGCCCCATACGTCTAGCCCGCCGCCGTTCGTGCGAACTATGCGGCCAAGCAGATCAGTCTGCGCTGACGTCAGCTTGCGATTGATCGGCTTTTCAGGTGCCTCGATCATCACTCCCTCCCTTGCGCTGGCGGGGCGGGCTCAAACCGCCCGTCATAGAACTCACTCTTTCGGCGTATCCATAGATCGCCTGTCTCGCGACAGCGGTAGACAACAGCGACCTCGTAGTCTGTTAGCGGTTCGTCGGCCTGTATCTTCGCCTCACCGATTACATCATACGTTGAGCCTCGCTTTTTATGCCTCCACACATTACCATTGCCCGGCGCGTCTATGGCGGCGAAAGCGGTGGACGCGTGACCGTTGAGAAAGCGCAGGGCGCGCGTCTCCAACGCCAGCGTTTCGGGGTCTTTATCGCGCGCATCTATGTCCAGTTCCGCGCAGCCCATGAAGCCGCGAATGATGGCGCGCGCCTCGTCGCGCTGGCGCTCGGCGGCTTCCGTTGCCATGCGTTCTACCGTCACCCATTGCATAATTCCGTTCGCTCTATTGCGAAGCCGCTGCACAAGAGAATCGCTC
>Ga0075460_10000277_pt1 | contig 19114 bp, 23 predicted proteins | sample DEB08_DNA_3_FD_77580 | JGI IMG/M metagenome (GOLD analysis project Ga0075460, IMG submission 77580) | Aqueous microbial communities from the Delaware River and Bay under freshwater to marine salinity gradient to study organic matter... | ecosystem: Environmental > Aquatic > Marine > Coastal ...
ACAAGTAATGCAATAGAAGGAAGACTTACAGAAACAAGTAATGCAATAGAAGGAAGACTTACAGAAACAAGTAATGCGATAAGTACAAGAATTACTTTATTGTCAACAGACCAGATAACAGAACATCAAAATGCCCTTAACAGATTTATTGTGAATAATGAATATGATGGAGATATTCGTATTACTGGAGAATTAAGAACATATGATCTTACAGTTTATGGTACAACTACTACAATCCAAACAGACAACTATACTGCAGAAGTTTTAAATATCGAATCTCTAGATGATTATACCCAGGGTGCATTAACTGTGAGTAAAAAAGGAAACGCTAACAAAGGCACAAACATTTTTGAATCGTTGTACAATGACCGAATTGTTGCAAAAATAGACACAGGCGGTGTTTTATACGCATCCAATTTCAGCGGCGATGGTTCAATGATAACAAATGTTCGTCTGGCAGATAACTTGACAGATGAACTTGCGGAAGGAAATAATAATTTATACTTCACACATGGTCGTGTAGCAACAATAATCGATGGTTCAAATGTTTTTACATGTAACTACATTAAAAATACATCGAATGAAATAAGTAACCGTATTACAGAAACAAGTAATGCGATCGAAGGAAGACTTACAGTTACAAGTAATGCAATAGAAGGAAGACTTACAGAAACTAGTAATGAAATTGAGAATCGTTTAACATTTACATCAAATGTTATAAGCGAAAGAGTTACTGACTTGGATAATACAGTAACTACATATTTACAAAATCTAAATCTCGACCAGGTTTATCAGGGTACAAGTAATAAATATATTTACAATAATGTTTGGGATAATAATCTTTACGTTACAGGAAGACTTATGGTTACAGATATTGAAATAGCGGATCTTGAAGAAATTCTTGCACAAGAAGGTACTGGAAATATCGGTAATTTCTACACATATATTGATACTATTGCAAAAAAATCTGTTGAAACTGCGATTGACGACAAAATGAATAATACAGGCGATATAACTACTAGTAATATAAACGTTATAGGCAATATTATACCCACAAGTAATGAGCAGTTTGATTTAGGGTCAATTGACAAAAGATGGAGAGATTTGTATTTGTCTGGAAATACAATCAATATGGGAGGATCTAAGATTTCATTGGATGATGAAACTGGTGGATTCTCTTTTAAAAACAAAAATAATGAATTAAGTGAAGTAATTACATCATCTGTAAAAATCGTAGATAAAGTAACGAATAAGACCATAAAAATGAAATCTAAAGACAATAAGATTTCTTTTGTGGAAGAGACTGTCGACGGAGTAGAAGAAGAAGTCGCTGCTATGAATGATAGTTGGACATCAAACTCTGACAATATACAATATGGTAATATTAAGATATTTAACGACAAGATAGAAAGAGTAACAGATACTGGTGCTATTATTCCTTATACTGACCAAGAAATATTATTTGACAATTCATCTATCATAAATTTCACAGGAAGCGATGTTATATCAGATGAACAAACAAGTGGCGTATACGATACAACTCTTGTTCCACGCAAGAGAAGCACTAGAGACAATAGTAAATTCTATAAAATATTTGACGTTACAATCGTATCAGAATCACAAAATCTGATATTTTCATCAGTCCTATATAGAAACTATGTCAAGTTGAGTACAGGAGAAATGGTTCCGACTGATTTATCATATCATGTTATATTTTCTTATTATTCTCTTTCGCAAATTACACTGAAAGATAAAGACGGTAATGATTGTATTTCATTCAATGGAAATGAAATATGGTTTGATTATGTCGCAAATAGTGAATATCTTCATGTCTCATTGGTGCCAAATTACACAATATCAATAGTATCTAGATAAAAACAAATAACAAAAGATTAATTTTTAATTAAAAATATGAAAACAATCGTTGATTTTCCAAATTCTTTCGGTAATATCATTTGCATTTTTATGATGAATCAAATGAGTAGGATGAATAATGCTTCCACAACTGATATTTGAAATAACAATAGGATAGTTTAAAATATATGTAGTGTCAAACATATATAAAATATTATCAGCAACACAGTAATCTGTTTGCGATAAATCAAAACACATTTCACTTATTTTGAATTTATCTAACAATATCTTTGCACATTTTCTGGAAATGAGATAATAACCTGTCGAAGGATATGTTGTTTCTTTTCTTTTTGAGAGAATTTGTTTAGTTTCGACAAATTTGTTATAAAGTTCTACAATCCCTTGATTTGAATTAGTATATAATTGTACAATTCCAATTTTTTCATTTTCTTTTTGTTCAAAATCTTTTACAATGTTTATGAATTTATCAAAACATATTCTTCGAATTACAGTATCATCTTCCAAAACACAAAAGTAATCATCTCCATCATCGTAACCTTTTTGAATTGCTTTGATATGCGAAAGAATACACGAATATTCTTCGGGTGTGCTTTGTGATTTTTCATGTTTTTTAATAGTATATTTGGAAATGCTAGAAGGAGTTTCAGCAGAAATACGATAATTTTCTATTTCTTGTTCTTTGAATTGTTTTGTCATAAAATCATATCTAAATTTGCTTTCGTCAATATTTATCCAATAATGTTTCATTTAATTTATTATATTTGTTTTTTGTTTAAATGTTTTGATTTTTTACAATAAACACTATTACAAGTATTGTTACCAATATCAAGAATAATATATCACGAACAGTAAAAAGATAGTTTTGTTCATCACTTAAACCATGATATAATTCCGAAGAGAGACACTTTGCGTTTGAAATTGCAGTTTCCATTGAAGTAAATTTATAAGAACTTTTACCATTATGAGTTCCTAAATTAAATAAATTTGAATATTTATCGCTTTTAAATGGGATATAATTAGTTTGATAAGCGCTTAAATAAGCAGTATCACGAGATTCCCATGAATGTTTTTCATGATTATAAAAATTGTTTGGTGTCATAAGTGCTGTTGTTGGTTGTGGTATTCCAGGATATGTTTCATTTAGTTGTCTGAAGACTTCTTCAATAAAATCTTTTTCATCAAAACATTCGTTTGCATTTTTGTAGTTATATCTACTTTTTTGGTCGATTATAGTAACTGCTGTACTAATAACTGTCTTTGAACTATTTTCTTCAAATGCCATATAATCACTCAAAATTATAGAAGAAACTCCCCAATCAGATTTTGGAAATCCGTAGGTATTCTTAAGTTTAAGTTTTGTATCCCAATGAAAAACAACAGATACATATGTAATATAATTTGTATCTATAACCCATTTTTTAAAATCTTCAAAATTACCGAAAGCATTTTTTAAACTATTCTTTTCTATTATCTTCAGAATAGATTTGGGAGGTGTTGCGATTACAAATTGTTTTGCATCAAGTTTTGATTTCTTTTTGTTTGTTCTATCCTCGACAATACACGATTTTACATTATCATTTTGTTTATTTATTTCAAAATCAACAACTTCTGTATTTAACATAAATTCAACATTATGATTTTCAAGAAATTGTTTCCATGTTTTGAATAAACGTTTGTCTGTTTCGTAAGTGGGTTGATAAATTGTATATAACGATTGTTGATTAATTGTTTGCAAGAATTGATTAAGAGAATAATTGTACATATTTCCACCATCTGAGAGACGACAAATTCTGTCAATAAGTGATATAGAGTGAGACGAGTATTTATTCTGTGTCATATATGTATGCATATTTGTGTTTTTCCCGTATTTGTCGTCAAATAATAAATATACAAAATGAAGCATTAATATAGACATTTCTCGTATTGTCATGACTTCAAGCATTGTTGGCGCACCCCCTGTCAAAACTTGAAAATAGTATGGTTTGAAAAGTTGATAAAAATCTAAACTCATATCTTTGAGTAATTTTTGAAAATGTAAGTATGCTGAACTATAGATTCGAGGACCATGTTCTGTAAATAAGTTTTGATTATTTACATTCACTCTGTTTACTCTGTGACATCCTCCAATTTGCGATTCTCTTTCGATAACAAGTATTTTTAGTTTTTGTGAACGACAATAATGTGCAAGTGACAATCCTGCAGGTCCACCTCCAATGATTACTAAATCATACATAATTATTCTATCTTTATATATTAGAATAATATCATGAAAAATTCAAAAGAAAATACCGAGTTACAAAAAAATAATACAACAGGGGGCAATAAAAAAATCCATACAGGTCCCCTAGGAGGAAAGTATGTTATTGTCAAATGTGATGGCAGAACAGTCAAAAGATACTTAAAGAAAAAACATTAAAAATATCAATGATTCTATTCGTGTTATAAAAAGAATGACCAAAAATTATAATTTTTGGATTTGTTGAAATGTATATTAGTATTTATGATGAAATAAGATTCAGTGATATGCGTATTTCGGCATTTCTTTTCCGATAATTTCTACTGTTTATTTTGTTAAGTTCTTTGTATTTCTCTGCATGTTTTTTTCTGTATTCCTTTACATATTCCTTATGATACTTGTCATATTGTTGTTTATTGTTCATTTTGTATCTTTTTTGTCTCTCAACATTCATTTTGCGTTGATAAGCAACTTTTTCAGTTGGTGTCAGAAGTTTAATCTGATCGCGTGTAAGTTTGATTGTATTTGTGTTTAATTCCATGATGAAAAAAGTAATAATATTTTAATCATTTTTTTGTCACGGTCCCTAAAAAAATAAATCAAATATTTATAAATCGAATTTTTTCAAAAAATGATGATAATTTATTTTTTACATTTGTCTGTCGAAATATAATGACATTGTTGGAGTATGTTAAATATATTGACTATAATTTCTGCAAAGGTCTAGAGTACGAAAGATTTGTCCTTGAACAACTTTGGAAATATTATGATATTAAAGAGGCATATTTATGGAAATATGTACCATATAGTCTTCTAGTAGAATCGCATATAATCATACAAGATGACAATTATAATATAAAAAACAAATACAAACAAAAGAGGCATAGGAATTATAATGTATTGATTGATACAGGAATTGATATTATCTGTAAATTGAATAATAACAATATTATACTTGTTCAATGTAAGGCATATAGCAATAGTGTTGTTTCACAGAAGCATCTTTCTGGATTCTACAGAACTGTGATGGATTCGATAATGTTCAATAAGAATAACAACAAAAAATATACAATAACAGGATTGATTGCACATACGACATCTATATCTGATATTATAACAAATAGTTACTGTTACAATAAGCAAATTATAAAAGATATTTACATTCCTTTCGAATACGATGACAATAAAATATCATCTGTAAACAAATTGAAAAAATACAAGGACATAACGTTATTCATAAATTTATTATTCTTTCTTTCAAATTTACTAATGTTTGTATCTAATTATTGTCGTAATACTTCGTAATGTGCGTTTAGAAATAAAAACAATCAATATTGAAAAGAGAAAAGAAAAAATAAAAGAAAATTCAAACAAATACTATTTTAATAATATTGATACAATGAAAGAAAAACATAATAACTACTATTTAAAAACTAAAAATGAAAAACAGAAGCATTATGAAGATAATAAAGAAGAAATTAATGTAAAGAGACGAAATAAAATCATTTGTGAATGCGGTATTACTATATCAAAAGGATACAAATCTGCACATATTAAATCACAATGTCATATAACATCTTTATTGAACAAATAAAATATTATGTAATTCAATTTTTTATCTTCATCATATTTTTTAGTCAATCTTAATAAACTTCTTACAAAAGAACATTATAAAATTATTTAAAGTTATGTACTATATATTATAATGATAAGAAATTATGACTGATATGGTAAATATTGATATGAATAATAAATTAATAATTGAAAATGAATTATTAAAGAAAAAAAATGTAGAATTAGAAGAAAAATTAAAAACATATACCAATACAGAAAGAAATAAAAAGTATTATGAAAAAAATAGTGAAAAAGTAAAAGATAAGGCAAAAACATATATGGAAAGAATGAAAACAGAAAATCCAGAGAAATTAAAGGAATGGCGACATACTGCTTATATAAATAGAAAGAATAAGTTAGAACAATCTATTAAATAATTTTTTCTGTATTTTTTAATTTTATTCCAGAATTAGTAATAATACTTAAATCTAATTTCCATTTAATCTTATTTCTTTCATTCCATATATTTACCTTTTCTATATGATGTTTTTTTACCTGTTCTTCATTCCAATTATTAACTTTCATTAAATGTTTATCTGCTTGATTAGATAAACCTCGTAATCCTGTTAAACCAGAATGAGTTACTGAATGACATCTATGACATAATGCTATAATTCTTTCTAATTTTTGTATATTATTAATATCATCATAAGACCATCGTTCATGTGCTTCAAGTTGTATAGTATTCCATTTTTTTAATTCTTCATTTTTATTAAATTCATTATTACTTTTTAATTCCAATAAATAATCATTAATTTCTTCATCACTATCTTCATCGTCACTATTCTTATCTAAATCTTCGTCGTCATATTCTATTCTATTTTTACAATATAAACCACAACATTCGCATTTATAATTTACTCTTTCGTATATGTATTTTCTTATTCTTAACCAATCTTCATTATATATACAACTTCTTACATTATTAAACCAAGATGTTGTAGGAATTAAATCTATAAATAAATTAGAACCGTTAAACTCTCTATTTTCACCTATTAATTTATCAAATGATTTATATTCTTTATATTTTTCAAGCAATTTATTTTTATTTGTATTATTTGCATACCATAATTTTTTATCCCAATCAAATTTCACACCAAGATTTTTTGCATCATCTTTATTTTCAAATGGAACAATTAAGTATATTTTAGACATTATAATAGTAATATCTAAAATAATCTTATATTATATCATTTTTTAAATATTCAGTATAAAACTACTTAAAGGCAAGATATGTACTATATATAGAATATGTAATGAAAAATTCAAAAATTATTTAATTGAAAAAAATAAATTAAACTTATTGTTATTTTCTCATTATGAAAAGACTTTTTTTAGAAAGTTTAAATTAAATAGATATATCAATACTCAAAAAAGCGAGAGTAAAATGATAAAGAACTTTACTAAAAAGTTTGGAGAACCGAACGATGTATTATTTATAATGGGCGATTATGACAAATGTGGTAATAATATGAATGGTTTAGAACCTACAATATGTAAAAAGTTTAGAAAAATATTCAAAAATGCAGGATTTAGGACTTATTTAGTAAATGAGTTTAGGACATCTAAATTATGTAATTGTTGTCATCACGAAATAGAACCATTTATGATAAGACAAAGTCATAAACCGAATGATATAAAAGTTAATAAAAAAATAACTGTTAATGGATTACTTTCTCATCAAGAGGATAAGCAGAAATGCGAGATAATTCATAATAGAGATAAAAATGCCGTACAAAATATGTTAAATATTGTAAAAACTATATTTACAATAGGAAAAAGACCAGACATATTTACGAGAATTCATACATAGTACACGCTATGTTATAATCAAATTTTTATTACTTTTTACTATTTTTTTGTTCTATAAATCGGACATTTTAAATGTTAAAAGGTGTAAAAAGTCTCAAGAGTGATCGAAAAATATTACAAAGAGTCGATATAACATCTGATAATAATCACAAGGGAACAAAATACAATTCTGACGAAAGTTCTGACGAAGATGGTAGTGATGAAAACATTCAACCAAGAGAAAGACATTCTAGAATAGCAAAAAATAATGCAAATATAAAAATAAACAGTCATATTCAAAAGTTTTCAAAATCATATTCTCCCGTATCTTCGCAAAAACGAAAGAAAAAACAAGACAGAGACATTGAATATAAACCTGAAATTATGACATATGAGAAACAAAAGAAATCTCCTCTAATTCAAAAGACAAAAAGACAAAGGGGGGAATCACCGAAGACACCAGAATCACTTGAAAACAAAAGAAAGAAATCTAGTCCAACTAAATCTTCATCAAAAAATTTGAAAAGAAAGATCAGAAACGAATTCGATGATATTCGAGAAAGTATTCGAAATTCTCAGTCAATATCACCTTTGAAGAAAAAATTCAAAGATGCAAGCGAAAGACGATCTACCGAGTCTCATAAAAACAAATCTGTCTTTTTGTCATTGAGTGACATTATAAATAGGTTCAGTAAACTCAAATTATCAGAAAAGTAAGGTTTTTTGGAAAAAATGATTATTATTGTGATATAACTAGATATCAAAAGATGGAAGATACTCAGAAATCAAAAATTGTTAAACCAGTTCAACCAGAGACGAATGGTTATTCGTTTTCAAATATTCAAGATTGTGATCCTAAAATAAGATATCTCATGTCTTACTATGGATATTAGTAAAAATTGAAATCAATATCGCAAAATGAAGAAAAAAGAAATACAATATTTTTTATGTAATATTAATGTTTTGTTTTCAATATCATACTTTATTTTTGAATGGAGATCTTGATTGGGATCTTGTTGATGTTCTTGATGATGTTCTTGATGATGTTCTTGATGATTTTTTTGATGGAGATCTTGATACAGATTTCATCAATGACATATTCTCTATTTTGTCCATATTTTTTACCATCAAAAGAGAATGTTTAGAATCACCAGAACTTACTTTTTGCTCTACAAACCCAACTGATTTGGCAATTTTTTGCAAAGCAATGTTTTCAGGGGTTGTCATAAGTGATATGTAATTTAGGTTTTTAGGACAACGAAGTATACAATATTCTAATAATGATTTGCCTAATTTTTGTTTCCTATAATCAGGATGTATTAACATCTCTTGGATGTAAAATGTATCTACTTTGTCCTGCTCAAAATCTGTTTGAAATTTTCGCGAAAATTTTATAATAACAAATCCTACAAGAACTTTATCCGAGAAAATTCCAAACATAATGTTTTTCAAGATAAAATCCTGTGTATATTGTCGTGCTTCTGATATGTTTTCTCCCATTGTTTCTTTGAACAATATATATAATTCTGTAGCATCATCTTCGTCATCATCTGTTAACATTCTAATAATTGTGTTATCGGATATTGATTGAATACTTTCTGTTATTTTTGTTTTGAGACCTTCTTTTTCTTTTATTAGATCTTTTTCAACTTCTTGATTTTTTATTTTATTATATGAATCCACAATAGTGTTTATGGTATTTTCTACCAGTGCATTTTTTATTTTTTCATAATATTCTTCTATAGTTGATACTCCATATCTAGCGATGATTTTTTTGTGAACAGGAAGCAAAGAAGGAAATGTCGCCGATTTAAGTAATTTTTTCCATTTATTAAGATTATCCAATGTAATTCCTTGCATTTGTGTGATAATACAATTGAAAGAGTTTTGCATTTTTCTTTATTCTTAATAAACATAAAAATACATAATGTTAACAGTCATTTTTTGAAGATTTCAATTAATTTTCGTGATATTTTGATTTAAATCTTATTTTCGAGTTTTGATAAAAATTTCTTTACAGTACCAAGAATTTAAACCTAAAATTTCATAAGCAATATGTAATAAAAAACCAGTTAGAAACAATGAGATTTCCATTATATAATATTTATTCCAGTCATTTGATTGTGGCGAATCTTTTGGAGATACAATTTTTGCTAAAACAAATCCAACAATCGATCCCATTACTACAGTGCTTAATCCCACAACAAAGGCTTCAATCATAATTTGACCAATCATTTCTTTTATCTATATATATCGGAGAATATTTTATCATAATATACTTTGATATTGATGTTGCTTGTTTTTCAAATACATATGAGTAGTGTAAAGTGATATTATAAGGTCAGTACTAATATACGCAAGAACAAAATCAAGTTGTGTAATTGATATACCAATTTGTATAAATTTTACAATTGCTGAGAATAAATAATATGTTTGACATATAAATTGTGATTTATAATAATCTATGTTATAGTTTTGTATTTGACTTTTGTCATCCATTATTGTATTTATTATCCACGGACTGATTATTTCATCTGCCATCATTTTAAGCGATTGAGTGACAATAGTAAATGTCATCAATTGTGACCACTTTGTCCAATTATCGACTGTAATTCCAATAAAACTTACATTTGAGTTAGGACCAAAATTAAAGAAAACAATATAGTTTTTATCTTGTAGATATATTACATATCCAGATATTGAAATGATCCATAGTCCCAATAAATAAGCAATTTGCAAATGACATTTGAAGACAATTGACATTTTCTTTAAAAAAGAAGATTATTCATAAATACTTTTCAATTTATTGTTTTTCTGTGAATTAAAGACAATACCATTGATTTTTCTATCAGAATCCATTTCATAAACATGGAAATTACGAATACATTGAGAAACAATCTTTGTATTATTGGACAATTTAAAGATTTTGTCTTCGTCTACATAATATAAATCTTGTATTTTATCTTTCATTTTCAACAAAATTGTATCTGTATTTGGTTTAAATCCAATGTTTTTTAATTCATACACATTGAAATAAATGGAATCTATATGAACAGATTTTTCTGGACACAATGGAGCATTTTCCATTATGTTTCTTAATTTATTAATATTTGTACAATGTGATAATGAACCATGTGTCGATGAACTATATTTGATTGATAATGATTCAAGGTACGGATTGAAAGCATTGCACCCTTCAAAAATCAATAAAAAAACAAATGTATAAACAAAGGTTTTCATTTTGATACCACTGATATACACAGTAAATTCTTATGTATTTTTAAAAAAATATTGATTTATTATAAATGAATATATATGAAACAAATAATTTTTTACAACCTAAAAGGCATGTTTTGGCAATAGCATGTGGTATTATTGGAGGAACTTTACCAAATAATAATAGTAATGCCCATCCTTTTGTAATTGGTGCTTTAATTTCTGCTTTTGTTGTCAAAATGATATATGGAGATTATGATAAAGATTTTCGCTGGACTTTTTCTGATTTGATTTTTTGGATTTTTACAATAATAGAGGGAATAATAGGAGCGTTTATAATAACTAGCATACAATAGATATTTTATTTTATCAACGGTATAACATTGTTGACGATACAGTTACAAAGGTTATCATCTTGTAACTGAACATTTACATTTTTAGAATTATTGATAATAATGATGTTTTCGTGTTGTAACTTATAATCTTCGTCAATATTGTAACACGAAGGACAACATAATATTAGAAAGATTTTATATTTGAGATTTGGATACTTTTCTTTCAATACTTGTGCAAGTTCCACAACACTTTCAATATCATTTTTGAAATAATATTCTCTGTGTGTATGAAACATATGACCTTTGCGAATAAAGTAAATAGTATCTCGAGTTGATTCCAAAACTTCTTTAAAACGTGCAATTCTTTTATAATATTTTTCCTGTTCTTCGCTTTTTTTATTTTGCCAATCTTCATGAATGAAAAGAACGTCGTATTTGTTGAAAACACAAGTTTCTGTTCTATCTTTTTGAATACCAAATCTTCTTGTTGGTACAAAACTTTCAAAATTGTTTTTGATAATATCAGCAACGCCAGAATATGTGACATTCCAATCAAAAGGAAATGCTACATCACGTAGATTAAGTTTCCTCAATGCATCAGCAATTCCACAATCAATTCCAACTGGAATAATCATAATATTTCAATAACATATACAATTAATTCTTATATTGTAACACATTTTGACTTAATTTAATTTGTCTATTGTGGAATTAAATTCTTCAGAATTGATGAGGTTTTTGTAAATTATTTCAGATGAACGATATAATTCTGTTGTGTTGTTAATCATATACATATAGTCATATTGTGATTTTTGTACCGAATAGTGCAAATGTTCAATAATTACGTCAGGTAAATAATGTAGATTGTTCCTTCTTTTACCCATATACATCCATATATCATCACAAAATAGGTGTGACAATGAAGGGTGTGCAAAATATCCTAATTGAATAACATATCTTGCATCCATGATTACATGTGCACAAAGTTTATCGTTTGATCGTAAATCATTTCCATAAACCATCGAAAATTTTCCATTGTTTACCAAACAGTCGTACATTCTTGAATTCCAACCTTCAGTAATAGGAAAATGATCATCACCTATGAATCCCAAATATTCGTAATCGTTGGCTATTTCTATAGCAACTTTGTTCAACGGAAACACAGCACCTTTTTTACCACCAGTATCCACAATACGATAAATAAATCCCGGCAATCTTTCATATGTAGATTCGTTATCCGTATCGAGAACAATGAAACAATCTGTTTCAATAGATGGATCTGTAACATTAAACCACTGTTCATGTAGTTTTTTGATTTTGTGTGAACGTTCTCTTGAAGGTATTATAATTGCCATTTTCTTTTTATTTGGTTTAGTTACTGATGACATTTTAATAAAAATACTGGTAAACCCTTAAATAAATTTTTAAAATAAAATTATTCATATAAGATACGTGTGAAGTATTTCAACATCATATATTTTACTCCTGTGTAAAAAACATATAAATACATTATTAATTAAAATGTATAAATGGTTACCCTTTCTTTTTCAAATCAACAAATAATAGATTGTATCAAATCAAACAATGCTTTTGTTATTTCGAGATTTGGTGCAGAAACACTATTATGCTTTGATTATTTACATAACAAACAAATAAATTACAAAAACATGAATCAAATTATGAGAAATTGTGGAATATATTCAAAATCCAACGAACAAAGAGTATTCGAGGAATATTTTGAAGAAGTAATCAATACAATTGAAAACTCAGATTGCTTAGCTTGTTTTCAACCAGGCAATATAAATCCAACTATTTGTTCTATTCAGAAGGAATCAATAGATAAATTTAATTTAATAGAAATTCATTCAAGATCTCTTGAACCTTTTTATATTGTGCAACAAAATGAAATACCATGGTCGCATTATTTAATTGGCAAAAAAGTTTTGGTAATAAATCCATTTGTTAAATCTTTTCAAAAGCAAATGAACAAAAATTTTCAGATTTTCAAGGATAAACCAATATTTCTTGAAAATCAACATTTCGTATATTATCAATCATTTCAAACTCATGGTGATAATCATATACATAATGATTGGAAAGAAACATTTTCCATAATGTGCAAAGATATAGAGAAAATTGATTTTGATATAGCATTGTTGGGTTGTGGTGGATATGGACTACCTCTTTGTAATTTCATCAAATCAAAACTGAATAAATCTGCAATTTATATTGGGGGTGGATTACAGTTGCTTTTTGGTGTGATGGGGGAAAGATGGATGAAAACAGATAATTGGAAAAACATTATACAAGAAAATAATACAAAATTTATACGTCCTTCTGGTGATGAATTATTAGAGACGAGAAACACAATAGAAAATAGTTGTTATTGGTAACAAGAATTATCAATGAGTAATCGTTTTTTGTGCGCTACAATGACAACGGCACATGTTTTCTCCTATTTTATCGACATTTGAAAATAAATGTATCATCGTGTAGAAACGATAATATATAAAATAATTATTATTGATAAGAAATATATGGAAAATAAGATCAATTTCATAAATGGGATAATAAAGGTTCTAAAGCAGTTTCATCCTTCAATGAGTTTTCAAAAGACATCACTAAATATTATTAATGACATGATTGTAAAATTAGGTGAAAAAATAGTAAAAACCGCAATTCATTTAGGAGATATTGGAAAGAAAAAAACAATAGGACACAGAGAAATCAAAATAGCGTCTATATTGTTAATACCTGGTGAATTAAGTAAACACGCATTAAGCGAAGGCGACAAGAGCATTATAAAAGATAATTGGAAAAGAATTCAATTCAAATTAGGAAAATCGAGAAAACTAATTGAAAAACATATTTTGAAAGATAAATTGATAGGACACCAAGGAATAATATATTTAACAGCGGTTCTGGAATATATAGCAGCTGAAATAATTCATTTAAGCGGAAATGCAACAAAGGATAATCATTTTGTCCAAATAAAACCAAGACACATAATGTTAGCAATTAAAAATGACGAAGAACTGAATGTTTTATTCCAAGGATACATTTTAGGTTCTGGTGTATTTCCAAAAATCAATGATGCACTATATAACAATTATCAAAAAGGAGGGAAGACTATGAAAAAAAACTTACAATTAAAAAATAATAGATATTATATAAATGATATTAGAGACCCTGTGTTAAAAAAGTTATTATATAAGGCGGGTGTAAAATATGTTTCAAAATCGGTATACTTAGAAAGCAGATTCATTCTACATGATATGTTAAAAGAAATACTCAGAAAAGTGCATCATCTTAGAACTTATGATGATCGAAGAACAGTAATGTACAAAGACGGAATAGAAGCATTAAAAATATTAAATATAAATATTTTTAATACAAGAGGATATCCGGGCAGACTATCGTCATGCAAAGGTTCTGAGAAAATAAAAGAATTACCAAAAAATAAGATAAGAAGAAGGAAGCCAAAAAATAATCTATTAAGATTGATTAGAAATTACCAAAAGACACGCTGTACATTGTTACCACATGCTCCAATAAAGAGATTAATAATACAAACAGGAAATGATATATACGGGTCTACATTCAAATATGAAACAGACTTTATTTGGTTAATGCAAGCAGTTTGCGAAGAATATCTTGTTTCGTTATATAAGAGTTCATTATTGATTGCCATACATTGTGAAAGAAAAACTTTAACATCAAAAGATATATTATTAGTCAAACAAATTAGGAATGAGATATAGACAATCAATATATTTAATAGGCGATGATATTATTTAAATGTTTGCTCATAACTGAAAAAAATCAAGATTTCAATTTTTATATAAGAGTTTAAGATATAATCTTTATTTAACAAAAATGTTGAAACTTGTCAATAATTCAATTTTTTTTAAAATTGTAATCAATGCTTTACACGAATCTTTAGACGAACTCAATATTTATCACGATGTTGTGGAAAATTATTCTTTAGATGATGATCATGTTTATTTAATTTGCACAACACATGAAAATAGATCATTACCAAAGCGATATATATCATATAATTTCGAACAACTCACCACAAACAAAGTGTGGAACCCTTCTTTTTTCGAACAATTAAGAAAAGCAGAATTAGTATTTGATTACTCATTGGAAAATATAAAAGAACTAGAAAAATATAATATTAAAGCTCATTTCTTACCACTAGGATATAGTAAAACTATGGAAAACAATATTTGTAATAAAAAATAGATAAAACAGTTGATTTTTCATTTGTTGGTTGGGTAAATAATTATAGAAAAGATAAATTAAAATCATTAATTGATAAATATGAAGGATCTAAAGACAAGTTAGTTATAACCGGTGATTGTTGGGGCGAAAATTTGAACAACCTGTATGAAAAAACAAAATTTGGATTAAATATTCATTTCTACACAGGTAGAACAATTTTAGAAGTTCATAGAATAATTCCGCTTATTGCTAATAAAGTATTGGTTATTAGTGAAAAAAGCAATGATTCGTGGTATGATGAAAAATATAATAACTTAATTGATTATTTTGAAACCAATAATTATGAGATCGAATGTTTAAGATTATTAGAAAACTATAACAGTGATATCATTGAGAAAAGATATTATGATTTAATAAATAATCATAAATATGTAGATTATGTTAAGAATATAGTTCATTTATTAAAACAATATAACAATACAGAAATTGAACCAGAATGTTGATCCCGAATTCAAAAAGAATTTCCATATTGGATGACGGATCTTGATAGCACTCAAGATCTTTTGAAAAACACATAAAATACTTATGTTTCAAATACTTGAACAATTTTTTTTGATTACTAAATATATATTCAGTGATCAATTTCTATTATACGGGTTTTCTTGTATTGGACTGTAAGAGCAGATAACATCTTTTTCCAATAGGAAATTTGTATAAAGTTTACTTGAAATCGATACAATATATCCCAATCACAACACCTTCTTGGATAAAATATATTTGTTGTTCATGTGTACTGACAACGGAACATAAACAACATATTATTTATCACCCCCCGACCATCGTTCTCCTTGTTGTCCTTGCCCTAGTCATCATCTTCTTCCTCCTCTTCGCCGTCTTCGCCGTCTTCGCCGTCTTCTCCGTCTTCTCCGTCTTCTCCGTCTTCTCCGTCTTCTCCGTCTTCTCCGTCTTCTCCGTCTTCTCCGTCTTCTCCGTCTTCTCCATCTTCGCCGTCTTCGTCATCTTCGCCGTCTTCTCCATCTTCGCCGTCTTCTCCATCTTCGCCGTCTTCGCCGTCTTCGTCATCTTCGCCGTCTTCTCCGTCTTCTCTATTGTAGAGAGTTGAAAACATATCAAAGATTCCCAAAACTTTGTGTCGGATTATGCGAATATCAATAGATAAAGCACTGATTTTGTCATCAAGAGATACAAGAGGGACAGATTTCGTAACAACAGCTTTGGTAGCAATCTTCTTTGGTAGAGTTGTCTTATTGTGTCTTTTTTGGACAACAGTTTTTCCATCAGGAGATTTGTGAAGAGGGGTCTTTGGAGGTCGTCCTCTTGGTCGCTTGGCAACACCATCGTTGATGCCGGATGGAGTCTTAGGAGACTTTGGAGGTCGTCCTCTTGGTCGCTTGGCAACACCATCGTTGATGCCGGATGGAGTCTTGGGAGACTTTGGAGGTCGTCCTCTTGGGCGCTTGGCAACACCATCATTGATGGCAGAAGGAGTCTTGGGAGACTTTGAAGGTCGTCCTCTTTTCTTTGACACAGATTGTCCCTGTTGGTGTACAAAATCAGAAAAACAAACATACGACGAACATTGTATCAACAAAATGCAACATGACACTTACATCAGGGAAATCTTTTTGTAGTGAAGAACGAGAACTTTTCTTTGGGTAGCACTGCTTAGAAGAACATCCAACAGATTCATCATAAGAGTCTTCATCTTCGACACCACCATTGTCTTCTTCGACACCACCATTGCCTTCTTCGACACCACCATTGCCTTCTTTGACACCACCAGCACCCCCTTCGACGCCACCAGCACCCCCTTCGATGCCACTGCCAGCACCTTCGACACCACCATTGCCTTCTTCGACACCAGCAATACCATCATTGGCAACACCTCCTGATAACACATGAAGGCCTGTCAGGAGAACCCCAAGTGGGGCAACACCAGCGCCCCCCTCGGCACCAACGCATTCTTCGGCAACACCAGCGCATTCTTCGGCAACACCAGCACCCCCTTCGATGCCACTGGTACCTTCTTCGACAACACCTGCACCCCCTTCCGCGCCACCAGTACCCTCGTTGGCAACATTGATGCTAGACACTGGGGCAGCGTTGCTGTTGTCTGTATCTTGCTGCGAATCAACATTCACAAGAGAGATACCTCCAAAGAAAGCAGAGAAAGGCATTTTCTGGATTGTGAGAACAAAAGATGTAACTGTTTGAATGTAAGAAAAGACACTGTCAAATGTCAATGTTTTTAAAATACTTACATGGTAATTTTGAAATAATTAAAATATAAAAATTAAAGAGATTGCGAAACAGCACTATTTTTTGTAAATGTAAACTAATAAATTTTTAGTAAACCTAGATTCGATTCTAAGAAAATTAGAAATATTAAGATGAACGTATGGTGGGCAAAATAATATGAGAGTGCATGTTGCATTCAGGATTAAATTTTCTACCAAAGAAGCATTTGCTTTCGAGTAGAAATTGTAGTTCATTTTCAGAGATAGATGAATAATTTTTGGGTTCATTACCATTCTCACCCCAATTAACAAATGTAGTAGCATCATGAGCAACGTCAGGAGTAGTAATAAGTTCGTTTTGTAAGTTATGACAGAAGATATTGGATATATAGCAATGTTCATCGGGTGCATCAATATCTTTAAACCAATCAAAATAATCAGTATGGGAAAGCATAAGAGATGTGTGTTTTCTGTTAAGGATACACCATTGAGATGATTTTTGTAAGAAATGTTTATTAGAATCGTTGAGGAGATGTTGACATCGTTGCAAACATTTGTATTGGGGACAAATATTGAAATAAGAGTGACGTGTAGATAATGTATTATAAATATGTTCGAAAGACTTGAAAGGTACACAAGAGTTAGAGAGGAAAATGAAATGCTGATTGTCCGAATCAAGTAAAGCATTTTGTAAAAGGAGATTTTGCGCATGAACAACAGAGATGTGTGAATATCGAGTAGATATACAATGTTTCAACTTAAATTGTTCGAAATAACGCGATGGTGTATTAGTTTTGTAATGTATGTATATATTATATTTATTTTTGTCAACATTTTTAAAAAATTCATTCCATAAATCTTCATGATTTATGATGTCATAAACCAAAAAACAAAATGCGATTTTTTTCATTTAAAGTAAAAATGTACCAAATGTTTATATATATTTGAAAAGTATAAATAGAAAAAATTGGTAAAGCACAAGTAATAAGAAAGTTCAAAAATAGTACATTTCGTGAAAAGTTTAATAAAAAATAAAATAAAAAATAAATAGTAAGAAAAGTGTCATACATGTACTATTTTCAGTAAACTAATAAATGACAGATAAACTAATTAATAAACAGTAATAAAGACACGTACAACTTAAATAAGAAAGCAACTTAAATAAGAAAGCAATACAAATCAAAGTAAAAAACTCATAAAAATAAAATAAAAAATAGATAGTAAGAAAAGTATTATACATGTACTATTTTGAATACGAATTGTACAACAATATTGAAAGAGATATAAAAAATAGTACATGTCGGTAAGATTTCAAAAAACAAAGAACAGAATAAAATAAATTAAGAAATTTTACAGACATGTACTATTTACATTTGTAAAGGAAACACAAGAATTCAAGACATAGTAAAAGATATATGATAGAATAGCAAAAGAGTACATGTCAGTAAAATTTGAAGAAAAAGAAAACAGAATAAGAAAATTTAATAAAAATCGCCGACATGTACTATTTTCAGTAAACGAATAAATGACAGATAAACTAATTAATAAACAGTAATAAAGAC
>Ga0075460_10000286_pt1 | contig 18945 bp, 22 predicted proteins | sample DEB08_DNA_3_FD_77580 | JGI IMG/M metagenome (GOLD analysis project Ga0075460, IMG submission 77580) | Aqueous microbial communities from the Delaware River and Bay under freshwater to marine salinity gradient to study organic matter... | ecosystem: Environmental > Aquatic > Marine > Coastal ...
TCACCCTCTGGTGGTGGACTTGGACCGGTTGGAGTGGTTGGAGTGGTTGGAGTGGTTGGAGTGGTTGGAGTGGTTGGAGTGGTTGGAGTGGTTGGACCGGTTGGAGTGGTTGGACCGGTTGGAGTGGTTGGACCGGTTGGAGTGGCTGCTGCATCTGTCATCTCGTCCACCAGTTTCTGTACATCTGTCATCATATTATCTACCACACCTGACAGATCTAACATTATTATAATAGTACGACATTTATTTACCCCATAGCTAGATTAACATTAGACCTAGACCCTCTCTTACATCGTTTCTTAATGTTTTCAAACTCATCAAACAATGGTTTAATATCATCGTTTCTGTACTGAGAAACACGAGCTCTCTCAATTAGATTTATGAGTTTCCATGACATATCATCATCAGATTTTCTCATTTTCAAACAAAAATCCAACATACTTTGAGACTTTTTGAGGAGAACCTCCAATTTATCACGTCGCGAAGCATACTCACTTTTAGGTATTTCAATATACCTTTTTTCCCCAACTTCATTAATGGTTTCAATTAGATCACCTTGTATCATTTTGTCGTAAAAAGTTTCTTCGGTTTGTGAAGGCTTTGGGGCAACGAGATCGTAGATCCTCTGTAATAAGGAGAACATTTTTTTGGGGCAGGTGGGGGTTCAATGGGTACGGTGCAATATAACACTTCCTTCCAGATAAGTTCCTGCACGTCTCTGCACAGGGGTGAGGTAGCTTGAAGGAATGCGATTTTAAGATTGTCAGAGGCGACACCCGGGATACCGTTAAAGGGTCGGTGGGAATGCACGTGAAGGTCGTGAATAGGAATGATGTAGTCAGTCATTTTTTACATTTTCGTCAGAATCCTTGCGACTTAGGTCTCGTTCGAGCTTCATAGCCTCAAGTTCAACATCTAACATAATTCTGAGTGGGGCATCCCATAGAGCCGACTTGACCCACTTATAGATGTTTTCAATATAGAAGGGAGACATAGTAACGAGTGTAAGGTAAATCGCCTTGAGGTACATTTATTCTACTTTGGTTTCATCTTTTTATACCCATTCATCGTATTAATAAAGTCAATAATACAACCTATAGCTAAAGTACCTGTTAACAATATTGTATTCCTAGCGATTGGTGGAACCATTGACCCCTGAAATGAAAACAGATTATTTTTAATGTCAGTATACTTCAGAATGTCATTAGACGATATACCAAAGAAGACACAATATGTCATAGTTGATTCAAACTTTGTGAATGGTACGAACAACATCTTTTCGTTGGACCTTCAACTTGAATCGAATACACACGTTGAAGATATGAGTCGTGTCCTTGGTATCAAGATGGTAGACTTTTACGTGACACAGATTGGTGAAAATGATGGTATCAATTCTAACGTTGCAAAGTTTATAGATATCATATGCCCAGAAGTTCCTAAAGTTGCACAAATACTCGATGAGAGACAGGGTCAGATTTTAGCCAGGGTACCCCTGGAGAGACATTTCACTGGGAGTAGCGGAATTATACTGAGAGACAAACAAGCAAAATTATTTGGGCGTAAGACAAACTATTTCAATCCCATATCCATCAAGAAACTCAACTTCAAGATTTACGAACACCAAGACGATGGAGATTATGTTTTACTCCAACCAGATGCCAAATGGTATATGGTACTTGAAATTACCACTGTGAACGTGAAGGAGAAACCAAAGAATCGTGAAGTTCAAATACTTCAAGCACTTCAGGAGTTACTCAAAAAGATAGACACCCTCAATCAGAATGTGCAGAAATTACCAGATAAACCACCTGAGCCACCAAAGGAAAAGTATTCATTCGGTCTCCTCGTAGCAATTTTAGCAGCCCTTTTTGGGGGTTTCATGTGGTGGGTTAATAAGGGATAAAGATGTTTGTAATTATATATTTTCGTTTATTGGTATTAAAAAATCGCGATTAATATCAATAAATGATTGAAGACATTGTTAGTTTTTTTGAAAACGATGATGAACTCCCAACATACAACAAAATATGCGGAGCTTACGTTGACAATGGTGAAGGTTTTAGTGAAAAGTTATTAGTTGAAACTGAACTCAAGATTGCGTTAGTCCTAGATTCCAAATGTAAAAGAGAAAGGGATTATTACTGGAATAACCTCATCTCTAGGTGGAAGAAGCGCTGGTCTTCTTCTTAGTGGTCGTGGTAGTTTTCTTAGCAGCGGGCTTGGCGGCAGGCTTATCGTCCTTAGTACAAGCACACTTGCAAACACCTGGGGCACCTGGAGCACCGACTGGACCCTGGGGACCCTGGGGACCCTGAGCACCCTTGGGACCCTCTGGACCCTGAGCACCGGCACCACCACCACCGACACCGGAGTCAACAATCTTTAGGAGGAGGTCATAGAGACGACCCTTGTCAAGACGAGCGCGCTTGATCTCAGCTTCAATTTCTTTGCGAATAGAGTCCATTGTAATATATATAAAAGAAAGATTATCTTTAAACTCAAATGATCATCATAGGATCCCACCTCGGTAGTGGCATTGGTCAACATGCATCAAAGTATACGAAAGTTTTTGACAATGCCTCGTATCATCAGATAGGATCTGAACTCCCTGAGAGTGAACACGGTCTCCTGTTCCTACTACCCATTAAACCTCATGTGGATTACATTAAGTATGCGAGAACGCGGGTGAAAAACCTGGCACTCATGACTGTGTGTGAAACTGAAACTGTTCATGAAGATTATGGTCTGATCATGGAACAGTCTAAAAAGATTATGGTACCGAGTGCGTTCTGTAAACGTGTTTTTTCCAAACAGTTTCCTGAGAATGATTTTCATATCATACATGCACACATCCCAACGCCACCAAAGAGACCCTATACATTCTATCATATTGGAAACATCATGGATGATAGAAAGAACTTTCACGGAATCCTAGAAGCCTTCATGCGCCTGAATAAACCCGATGCGAGACTTGTGGTCAAGGCTACATGCAACCAAAATGTTGAAATAAAACTACCAAACGTTGAAGTCATTAATGGTCTCATTTCAGATGAAGAAATGGACAAACTCCACAATCGCTGTGATTGCTACGTGAGTTTCTCAAAGTCTGAAGGTGTTGGGATGGGGCCCGTTGAAGCAGCACTCCGAGATAAACCGGTGATCATAACTAACTTTGGCGGTTCCCCTGAGTATGTGAAAACACAATACACTATTCAATGTGAACTTCAAGAGTTGGAGAGAGATGATTTCTTATTCAAAAAAGGAATGGTTTGGGGTAAACCAAACCCAAATCAACTCTTGGCGTTCATGAGAGATGCATATGACAAAAAATTACGCTATATGAACCACGATCATACTAAAAATCTTGTGGGGAGAGAGAACATTTTACAAGAGTTCCTCTTGAATGTAGTTGGTACCGAGGACAATGAGACCAATTAGAATGGTACCACTCATGAGGGAACCCTGCTGAGCCATGATAGTCATCACGAGGTCGTCAACTGGTTGAATACCTGTGGGTTTTTTAGCGATTTTTGGGACGATAATACTGATTGCGATGTAAAGGGCCATTGCTATTATAACAGGTCTAAGAGTCTCCTGATCTAACATCATCGTTTATATATTAGCTACTGATTTTAATTCCATCCAACTGACTCAAGAGACTGTTCACATCCACCTTCTTCCCCATCCCAACATCCGAAACTTTGTGTTTCCTGCAATAGTTTCCACACACAGCTTTGAACTTACACGGCTTACCAGCCATCGTCGTCGCGCAACAAATTTTAGCATTAGTTCTCTGATTGGCAACAACCTCTTTGGGTGGAGCATCCAAGAAAATTGTAGCGTTCGCCTTTTTCCTATCCTCAATCTTCTTGTACCGCATCTTCATCTTCCAGGTAGCATCCGCGAGGTGGTGGCATTTATCATCCGGCTCTCTGAGGCGATACATCTTCGTCGCATCAGAGAGGCAGGCGTTCCAAAGGGTGTCACGAATCACTTGCATTTTGTTAGTTGCTTTTTACATAAGTATGATCCGACTTAGGTGCTCGCTTCACCCCCAATTTGGGCCAGGTAAATGTCAACATCACCAGCAAAGTTTGGGCATTCTTCGGATGTCTTCTTGGTTACCATATCTTGTACATTCGTCACATGCTCCTTAAACTTCTTGACATCTATACCAGTAGCATTATGGATCTGAGAATCGGTAGCGATATCTTTGAGAGCGTAGAGGTACGCCGCTGCATAGTTAGCGTGGAGTACTGCGATGACTGGGGAGGCATCCTGTTGGGCAGCTGTGGCGTAACGAGCCGACTGTCTCACTAACTTTTCTATAGACTTGTTCATACCACGAGTTTTGTTCTGCATCATTAGAAATAACACAAAAACTGCGGCTATCAGATAGAGGTACATCTCTTACTTTACCTCAAGAAAGTTTTGACAGTCCTGCATCGTCTTGACGTGATCACCTTCATCGTTGCGTACATTTACAAACACATCGTACAAATTATTGATATCGTCATAATAGTTGACAGCTACAGCTGGTGGATGCTCAAGTGACAGACTTATCGTGTTTTGTTTGAGGAACTCATCATATGTATGGTACGCGTGTTCCTCCACCTGTTCAGAGAGATTGTATGCCATCCTCGGTGACACCACATACAACAGACATGTCAACCAGTAGTATGCGAAGGCTGTATGTTGGGCAAAGAATCGGTCCACGAAACGCTCATCTCCACCCAGTTGTTCCATGATGAGGAGGTGATGATATTCATTCATAGTCTGTGCGAAGTGGGTCTCTAGGTAGTCGGCACGCCTATAGATACCTAGTGTCTCGTAGAGATGTAGAACGGACACAAATGAAAAGTATGGTACACGAGCGACCGTCTCAAGGACATAGAAACGAGCATAGTCCCTGTCCCTGTACACTCTGTCTATAACCTTCACGGCTGTCTTTACGACAGCCTTATTGATACGCTTCTCAAACTTACGAGCAGTGTTGACATGGGGCTTTACAGATGCGAGAGTGAGCATATAATTTGTATACACATTTTGTTTTTAAACAACACCTAAGTTAGAGTTTAGAGTTGTAATAATACTAAGAAAGTATGGAGAGCGTTCAAAAGCTCACTCACGTTGAACATGTCCTCAAGAGACCCGACTCCTATGTCGGTCCTGTGGACAAAACCCATGAATCCTATTGGCTACTGAATAACACGAACAAGAACTTTCAAAAGAAGAACATCTCTTATTCACCAGCCTTACTCAAGATCTTTGATGAGATCCTCGTCAACGCCATTGATCGTAACTCCCTTCATCCCAAGAATGTTACCCAAATCTCCGTCTCCGTGGACAAGGAGACTGGTACAGTCTCCATTGAGAACAACGGACCTCTCGGTGGCATCAGTGTTCGTATGCATGAAAAGGAGGGTATGTGGAACCCGGAGCTCGTATTTGGTCATCTACTCACAAGTACCAATTATGACGACTCACAAAAGAGGATTGTAGGTGGACGCAACGGTTATGGGGCAAAGTTGACTAATATATACTCTTCCCAATTCTCCATCATCATCAAGGATGGTGAAGAGAAGAAGACCTATACCCAAGAATGGTCCGACAATATGACTGTTTGCCACCCACCAAAGCTTACTAAGCACAACACTGCAACATCATCTGTCACCATCACTTTCACACCAGATTGGAAACGATTTGGAATGAAGAATATGGATGTCAACATTTACAAGATTTTTGAGAAGCGTGTATGGGATGCAAACATCTGTACAACCCCTAACTGCAAGGTCAAGTTCCAAGGTGAAGCTCTTCCAAAGACTTCATTTGAGGCCTACGCCAAGATGCACGAAGGTGTAACCGAACTGTGTTCAGTGACCACCGATCGCTGGTCTGTTTGTATTGGACCATCTGAGAATGGTCTAGAACAGGTCTCATTTGTCAATGGTATTTGCACAAACAAGGGTGGTACCCATGTGGACCACGTGGCTTCTTATCTGGCCAGTGGTATCATTGATGAGATGGCAAAGAAGATTAAATTGAAGCCTCAACAGGTGAAGAATACTTTTAACATCTTTGTGAGGGCAACCCTTGAGAATCCGACGTTCTCTAGCCAGGTCAAGTCTGAGTGTACCTCTAAGGTTCAGGACTTTGGGAGTAAGTTTGAACCTGTAAAGACTTTTGTCAAGAACGCTCTCAAGACCGGTATTCAAGATGAACTCCTGGCTCTCTCAAAGTTTAAGGAGATGAAGGAGTTGGCTAAGACAGATGGAACGCGTAAATCCAAAATTTCTGGTATCCCCAAGTTGGATGATGCGAATAAGGCTGGTACAGCTCAATCTGGAAAGTGTACCCTCATCGTCACAGAGGGTGACTCGGCTAAGACCCTAGCCGTTGCGGGTCTCTCTGTGGTTGGTCGTGATCACTATGGTGTGTTTCCACTTCGTGGTAAGTGTAAGAATGTCCGCGATGCATCTGTGGCCCAATTGACATCCAATCAAGAGTTCAACGATCTCAAGAAGATCTTGGGTCTCCAACAAGGAAAGGTCTACAAGAATGTTTCCGAGCTTCGCTATGGTCGTCTCATGATCATGACAGATGCTGATAATGATGGTTCCCATATCAAGGGTCTTATCCTCAATATGATCCATTACTTTTGGCCAAGTCTCCTTGAGTTGGGTTTCATCGTTTCTATGGTGACCCCAATCATCAAGGCTTCTAAGGGGTCTCAATCCAAATCTTTCTATACAGACTCGGCATTCCGTGCATGGTATGGGAATGGCCAACAGGGGTGGCGCATCAAGTACTACAAGGGTCTCGGTACCTCCACTTCTGCAGAGGCTCGTGAGTATTTCAAGAAGATTCAAGATCTAACTGTGAAGTTTGACACAGATATCATGTCAGACAAATCTATTGTTCTCGCCTTTGATAAGAAGAAGGCTGATGACAGAAAGACATGGCTTTTGGAGAGTACCGCGAAGGAGTCTAGTGAACTTGAAGTACCATATGGGAATGTCAAGAACCTGAGCATCTCAAACTTTGTACACAAAGACCTGGTGAATTTCAGCCTCGCCGACCTGAAGAGATCCATCGCACATATGGCTGATGGTCTCAAGCCTTCTCAACGTAAGGTTATGTATGCCTGTTTTCACAAGAATCTCAAAGATGAGATGAAGGTTGCTCAATTGGCTGCATATGTTGCAGACAAGAGTGCTTATCACCACGGCGAAGTCTCCCTCGCAGATACAATCGTGAAGTTGGCGAATGATTACACTGGTTCAAACAATATCAATCTCCTTGAACCCTGTGGGCAGTTTGGTACTCGTCTCATGGGTGGTAAGGATGCGTCTCAAACGAGGTACATTTTCACCAAGCTTGCCAAGGATGCGAGAAAGATCTTTGATCCCCGTGATGACCCGGTTCTCAACTACTTGGACGATGATGGACGACCGATTGAACCAGACTTCTACATGCCAACGATCCCTATGGTTCTCGTGAACGGTACGGAAGGTATTGGTACAGGTTTCAGTTGCTATGTCCCACCATTCAACCCCAAGGATATCAAGGATAACATTGGAAGAATCCTTGATGGAAATCCGGTTGTACCCATGAGACCATGGTTCAGGGGATTCAAGGGGAAAGTGCACAAGGAGGATGATACATGGATGATGGAAGGTGTGTGGAACTGGAAAGGAATGAATATTGAGATCACCGAATTGCCCCCCGGTCGTTGGACACAGGATTACAAGGAATACCTTGACAGTCTCGTTGAGAAGAAGTTGATTGGTGGATTTACTAATAATTCCACAACTGAAGATGTTCATTTTGAAATTACGGGGTACTCTGGTAAAGATCTCCTCAAAGATCTCAAGTTGAGGAAGACTTTCCACACATCAAACATGCACCTTTTCCACCCCACGAAGGGTATCTACAAGTACTCAAGCCCCGAGGAGATTCTCAAGGACTTTGTGGAACTCCGCGAAGATCACTATGTGAAGAGAAAGGCACACCTCATCAAGGTTCTTGAAACAAGGGCTACCATGTGTGGATACAAGTCTAAGTTTGTCACTATGGTCATTGAGGGTGACATTGTGGTATTCAAACGCAAGAAGCAGGACCTTGAGGAAGAACTTTCCAAAACGTTCCCAAAGATTGGTGGCACCTACGACTATCTCCTCAACATCAAGACTGTGCAATACACAGAAGAATCTGTCAAGGATCTCATCAAAGAGTCCAAACAGGCTAAGGAAGAACTTGAAGTAATGAAGAATACCTCACACATTGACATGTGGAAAATGGATATTAAAAATATGTAAACAATAGATAGGTATGGGTGAAGCTGCGAAAATTTCGCTCAAAGCTATTGGAAAGCAAGATACACACCTACTTTCCAAAGATCCAGACGAATCACTCTTTAATTATACCACTGATCGGAATCATTCCGATTTCAGAAAATATCACAGAAACAAGAATGTTGTGAAGCCGGGTAACGCAGAGGCTTCATGGCCATTTAATAAAACCATCAAAGTTGAGTTCAATCCAAGAAATATGGGAGACCTTTTGAGTAACATGTATTTGAGTATAACAATGCCAGCTATAACTGACGGTAACTACGCTGATCAGTTGGGTAGACACATTCTCAAGAGTGTCACGATGTACGTAGATGACATTGAAGTTGAAAAGATCTACGACGACTGGGGAATTCTCTATGACGAGCTTTATTTAGAAATATCCGAAAAGGTAGCGAATAGATTTCTTATCAATAGAAACCTTGGTTTTGATGACGCACCCACCAGTGCCAGCGTTGCCCGATACGATTCAGACCTCGTCATTCCACTTCACTTCTTCTTTTCCCGTAAGTTTGCGAGTGATGAATATTCTTCAAACAAACCTAATAGACCTTATTTTCCAGTGTGTGGAATTCACAAACAGAAGATTGAGTTTGAATTTGACTTTCACCAACAAACCTTCTTCACGGATACGACAGATACAGTGACTCTACCTTCATTTAATATTGTCACTGAAGAGATAACTGTAAGCCCAGAAGAAAGAAACTTTTTTACGTCTCAGAGACAGACGTTGGTAACAGATCTAGTTAGGAAACATCCAGTCATAGTGAGTGACCTAAACAGGGATGTTATAAAGAACAATCTCGTTCCAAATATCCCTGTGAAGTGTTTTCATTGGTTTTTGAGAAACACAAAGTTTGAGGATGAAACTGAAGCTATCGGGGACCCCGTTCCCTCTACCGATGGTGAGCGTTTGTACCAAAATCGTTTCAACTTTTCATCATCTTTAGACTTTTTCGGTGAAAACACATTCTTCTACCCTCTCATGTCTGAAGCCAGTTTCTACATCAACGGAAACAAACTTCCGAATTTGACCAAAACTGATCACACGTACTACAAATACTTAATTCCATTTCAAAAGAGATTGGCGAGACCGATTAGGAATATTTACACATATAGTTTCTCGTTGAATCCGGTAAATGTGGAACCATCGGGAAACTTGGATTTTAGTCAGATACAATCTGAAAAGACTAACATTGAAGTGAAATTGGATACTTCTATAATTGATATTACAACCGAGACATTCTCGCTACACATGTACTATACTGGATACCAAACATTTGTCTTTCAAAATGGGTTTATGTCACTTGCTTACTAAAAAGTCTATCCTTATTATTACTAATATAGTCAATGATGTTATTCTTGATACACCATTTGATGAAATTCAATTGCGCTAAAGTCGTTTGGATTTCATGAGATGTTCCTGGGACGACATAGGCAAACTTTTGAGACCGACAGAATGGGTCAAAAAGTTGCTTACTGTAACCATTCAGACTAGATTTATAGGCACAGTGAACTGTAAACAGTTTACCATCACCCGTCTGATATGCGATGTGATTCTTCTTCGAATAGTTCGTGATGAACCATTCCAAATTACGGAGAGAGATACCACTTGATTTATCCAGAATGTTCAGTAGTGTAGTTTTATTCTTTTCGTCGTTGTAAAAATTGTTTATCGATGTTAGTAGAATATCGTTTTTGCTCATTACATTACTAGACTCCCAAATCTATAAGCTCGTTCGAGGATTCACAACCCGGACATCCCTTAACAAACATTTTCTCTGGACCATGGTTATGTAGACTTGAACTAGAGAATGTTCGCTGACACACCCGTTGACCCTGTAATGTATGATGTCGGCAATATCCATTTTCAGATGCTTTGAAAGTACACCTCTGTCCACTATTCTTAGTCCCCTTACATGTTGTAATCGTGTATGATTCCGGTATATCCTTTAGAAGTTGATCCAATGGTATACCATGTTTTTTTGATATTTTCTCAGCAAAGTCATTAACGACGATATTTATACGTTCCTCCAACTCTTCATCCATGAGTTTAACAACTTTCTCATACATGCTCATCCTTACTTTGTGTAAGCTCGTAATTTTTAAATAGGTCTTCAACGGATTCCTCCTTTTTCATTCTCACCTCCTTAAGCCTCGCTCTCAAAATAGGTAGAGTGCCAGTCTCATCTAAACCAAGACGTTTACACTCGGTGATGAGTTCGTCCTTCTTCATACCACTGAGGGATGGAAGTTTGGGAGGTTTTACAGGTTTATGTTGGTTAATGATTTCACCAAAGATTTCCTCCTTCACATTCTCATAGAGTGGGTCTAAGAGGTCACACACAGGATTGAGGAACTTATTGAGGAAGTAATAGTGGTAGTCTACAGGTACCGCATTTTCCTCAACATATTTTGGATCTTCAGCCTTCTCAAACGCCTTCGCCTTTGGATCCTCCGTCCTAGTAAGAAGATAGGGTACCCGATCACCAGATTGCGGTTCCGAACCAGGTCTCCGCTGTCGCATCTTTGTCACCACTTGGACATGTGACTGATTGATGTTTACACTCTCAGGGCTCGTAACAGACACTGATTTGCCTCCAACTTTATAGGAATCGGATAAACCTTGACTCAAAATGAGCTTCTGATTTGGTACATCACCAGAGAGGAGTTCAATTGCTCTCTCCTTGGCAAGCTCCTTGGGTGGACCAGGATCACTTGAAGTCAGAATTACATCAAGAAGTTCCTTGGATACTTCGCGAACGTGGGGTGTGTTATCACGCCTCACAAGCTGAAGACCCTTTACATCAATATAGTCCATGTGCATCTTATCGTCCTTACCTTTTGTCCACAGCTTAGCAGCATAACGCTTTTTAGAGTAAAGGAAATACGGCCAATATACCTTTTCAAGCTCCAAATTATTAGGCTTCTTGAAGAGGGCCGAACACTCCTCCGCCGCCCGCTCACCCACTTCCCAACTGTACGCAATGGCATCTTCTCCTTTGCGATCACCCACATCAAACTCAACCATTACTGAATCCGTATCTCCATACCTAACCTTTGCACCGGGGAAGTTCTTCTCCACATAGTTCTTAGTCTCTTCAATCATTGAGCGACCCTTTGAAGTCGTCGTAGAGGCGATAGGAACACATGGAAGAATACCCTTACCAGCGCCAGTAAACCCGTAGACAGAGTTCATACTGATTTTATAGGCGAGCTGCTTACCATTGTAGACTTCCTTCATGAAACCTGTCGCTGCAGCCATGTCTCTCTTAGCTTGCTTACGGAACTGTTTGAGCTCTAGAAGGATTGCTGGTAAGAGACTTGGTACACCCTGTGCAAACTTGTAGGTGCGATCACCAATGTTGAAAGTCTCATACTCAATACCAGGTACGTTACCATACTTCCTCTCATCCATCACATATGATGAATAACAGAGGTTGTGGGCCATCATGATACTCGGATACAGGGCTTCAAAATCAAGGGCGGTGATGGGTGTATAGTAGGCACCCTTTTGTGCCTCCAGGACTGTAGCACCCTCGTAAGGTTCTTCAGGAAGGGCACCATACCGAATAGTCGGAACCATGAAGCCAAGTTCCCTCGCCTTCTTGGTCAACTGGGAAAAGACCTTAATCTGCTGCCCACGCTCCACCAGGAATGGAACTGGTACCCAAGTCGCTTTAGCCATCTCAACCAGGTTCAGTAGAGTGCAGAGCTTTTTCATGAGTCTGTGTGGGAGTAGGGTATCCTTAATACAGTACTCAGCAACTTCTCTCAACTTTACAGGATCCCCCTCCTTGTATCGGGCAAACATCTCCTTAGGAGCCATGTCAATCTTTTGATCTCCAAGGTACAACTTTGAAACACTGTCAAGCTTATAGCTGTCTAGTTTGTATCCCTTCTTAACCTCATGGAACAAATCAAAAATAAACCGACCACTCATTGGAAGAAGCTTCAAAAGGTTATCACCCAGCGCACTTGACGAGAGTTTCTTAATCACCAGTTCAGAGTCAGTGTCCTTGAGCTTTCCCAGGTTATAGAAGTCATAGTGACACCTATTGATTTGAGCACGCTTGTAAATGTACTCCATATCAAACCCGAAGATGTTCCAACCAGTGATGATATCTACATCTTTTTTGTGAAGATACTTCTGGAACGCCTCTAACATCTCCCTCTCTGTTGCATAACTACGGATGTCACAACCCTCTAGATTAGGATCGGTCTGTTTGTAACACAGACATGTCTTATCGTAAGGTTCGTCGGATCCAAACTTACACAGGGAGATTGCAATTTGGAAACAGGCATCACCGGGGATGTTTGCATCAGGAAACTTACCCGTGGAGCTATTACACTCAATATCCACCGACGCTACAACAAATGGGGCGATGTCATCCCTAGCTACAGGTTTGAGTGTGGTCCAGTCGTTACAGAAGAGATCAATATCCACGTTCGCGAGATGTGATCGGACACACTTCTCACCACTGTCCAACCAACCGGTAGATTGAATACCAGTACGATGCATCAGACGAAGCACGGGGTCCAAATTAGATTCGTACACCTTAACATTCCTCACACCAAAAAGTTCAAACAGTTCGGGGGTCCTGTCAAGTGGTCTACGCAAAAAGGAATCCACGAGGCGGCGAGCTTGTAAATCCTTAAAATTAATTTTCATAAATGCAAACTCCTCATTGTTTTGAAAACCCCAAACATCTTTGGATTTCATCAATGAGTAGGCAACCAGGGAGTCTCTACATTTATCGGTGAGGATATTGTAAATTCTCTGAACCTTTTGGGAATCAATTCCAGCTGGGAGTTTAATAAAAAAGTAGGGTGTAAAAGCTGTTGTGAGACAGACCGACTTCCCATCCTCCGTCTTACCGAAGATACTAATCAAGTGCTCATCTTCGCCGTCTCTCGCCTCCCATGTAAGTGCTTGGAAGACTACCATTGTGTAACTAACGACCGAAAATTTTAATATACTTTATTAGTAAAAATGTCTGCCGCTTTGATTGACCTTGTATCTAAAGGTGCTCAGGATGTGTACATCACTGGCCAGCCTCAGGTCAGTTTCTTCCGTCAAAATTACAAGCGCCATACCAACTTCGCGATGAAGCCAGAGCGCATGGATTACATTGGAACCTTCGCAGCCTCCAACGAAATTACCGTGCCAATTCGTTCCAAGGGTGATCTCCTCAGCTACATTTGGATTGAGGATACCCTCATCTCCAACGTTGCCACCAACACAGATGGTCTTTTCTCCGCGGGTGCTTCCAATCCAACCACCTTCGAGTTGTGGATTGGTGGTCAGAAGGTCTCCGAACTTGACTCCCTCTTCATCCAGGGTGCTTACAATCCCCTTCTCCGCGACAACTCTGCCAAGGCTTCGTGCACTGTCACTACTAATGTTGCCAAGGAGAATCACGGTCAGAACCACTTTATGATTCCTTTCTTCTTCGGTGAGGACTGGACCAAGTCTCTTCCTTTGGTGGCTTTACAATATCATGAGGTGGAACTTCGCATCAAGTGCCGCGACGGTTACACCCCCCAAGGTACTCCCAAGATTTACGGTAACTACATATATCTTGATACTGATGAACGTGCTTACTTCACCGATACCGAGCACGAGATCCTCTTCACTCAGACTCAATACCAGCCAGCCACCAACACTGACACCGAACTGGATCTCAGCTATTTCAACCACCCAGTAAAGTCTATCCACCTCGTCTCCGGTGCAGCTGCCGGTCAGAAGTGGTACGATGAGTATACTTTCAGTACCTCCTCTCTCTACATCAACGGTACTCCTCTCTATGAGAACACTTCCAACGTGTACCACCACAATGTTGTGCCACAGATGCACTGCACCGATCTCCCAGACGATGTTTTGGACGATCTCCCAACCTACACCTGGCCTTTCTGTCTCTCCATGAGCAAGGCGCAGCCCAGTGGAACCCTAAACTTCAGCCGCATTGATAACGCGAAGCTTATGGTGAACAACGTTTCTGGTGGTAACACTCTCCACCGTGTGTATGCGGTCAACTATAACATTCTTCGTATCAAGAATGGTATGGCCGGTGTCGCTTTCGGTAACTAATTAGTATTAACACCTGTATTTCAACTAAAATTACATATGATTGAACCTAATTCCAATGATATGTAACCTAAGTCGTCTCTGATTTATCAAAAAAATCAACTCAAAATGGATCTCTTTCACAAGTTGATTGATTTAGTTGACCGGAATGCAGAGCGTATCCCCGAGGGTGACTACGTGGACATTTGTAACACCATTAAGGAACTACGCGAGAGAGTGAAACCACCCCGATTTCTCATTGATCAAAATGAACCACTTTGGATTACGGATTATGATCCAGCAAGGGATGGACCTCCTGTATACGTACCTACCACCCCCGGACAACCACAAGAATGGATTGATGAAGACTCGGGTCTAAACGAGTTTCTTCAAGAATTGCATGAAGAGTGGTCCAGAACGGACAATGAAAATGAGGATGAGACTCTCTCAGCTGCAGAGGCGATGGGACAACTGAGAGAGCACATTGTAGAACATGGAGTACCCGAGAGTATTACGATCAATTTTGTACAGTAATTTAGATTTCTAGTTTCTTAATAACAGATGCGAGAGAATACATGATTGGTGGTACAGACAGAGACCCCATAGTGGTCATGAATGCTGCACTCGCATCCTCGGGTGTTTTGACCTCTCCATTAATGACTTTAGATATGGATTTTTCCATAATTGTATCAACGGTTGTATCAATAGGTTTCACGATTAGAGGAATGGCTGCAAGTCCAACGAGGGTTGGTAAAAAATGAAAGAACTGACTATCATCTAACTGTTTATTTGATACAATGCTAGCAGCCATGCTTACGATAACCCGAATGATTGAACCCGGCCAGAAAACCGAAGCGAGCATCTGCCATGTCAGGGTTTCAGTTGAAATACGGAGTGTATCTTGAAACTTTTCACCTTCATCAGCATCCTCATAAGCCTTTTGCCCCTTATCAAGTGTGTCAAACATCACATAAGATGCAGCGACGCAATACGACGCGGGCAATCCCCATTCGGGAAGATAGGCTGTGAAGGCTTCTCCAAGTTCATTTGCATATCCCATATAACGCAGTGAGGTTTCGCGGTAGGGGTCAACACTTTTGTATGCGGTGGAATAAATCTTGAATCGTTTGTTAAGTTTTGTATTGCGGGATACACGGGGTTTTACAACGGATAATGGTTTCAAGGCGATCATTATCTCTGCATACTCTTGTCTGTAAACTTTATACCATGTTAAGGTGCTGACGGATCTACTCTAGCCGAAGATCGTGGTTGTATATGTGCCGAAGGATCAATGGTAGCTGGTGCATACACTATTTTTAGTCTTGTAAGTTCTTGTAAATGTAAATGTATCTGTTTGAGCTCATTACAAATTTTAACATAAGCCCATTCCTTCTTTGTCGGGAACATCTCATCATCCATGATATCCATGATCTTTCGTACGTGTTCCATACCTAAGTGAAGCCCAGAATTTATATTTTTCAAGAAAACATGGAGGACCTCCAAAGCCTTATGACCTGCCTTGACGACATCTCCAACAAAATCGGAGATGGTATGTACTTGGACATGGCCGACAAACTCAAACGCGTTCATGACCACATGAACGGCAACAAACCAATCCACGAAGACACGTTCTACTACAGTGACACTGAGAGTGACACTGAAAGTGACAGCGACTATGAGCCTCCCACTGAAGCTCAACGACTTCAAGGGCGAGAGCGGGAATTCCAGAAGATCAGAGATGAGATTTTGGAGTGTGTGAAGCAGATGCACGAAGAGTACAAGGTTCTCGTGAAGTTGGAAAAGGAAGCGCGCCGTACTTGGACCCCCATCAAGCGTATGACTGCGTTTCGAAAGAGTCAGGCTATCAAGCAATGGTGTGAAAAGAACACTCATTGGGCTCCCGGTGGTGAGGCTGGGGAACTCATTGGATGTGGTCCCATCGTCACTGGGTCTAGCTTCTGGACCTGGAAAAACCTGGTGGAAAACGGTCTTCGGACAATTGTGTTGGAAATTGGAACCGAGGAGGAGAAGGTCGCGGATTTCTTCACCTACGATGAACTTTCACTCAAAACAATCCAAAAGCTTCCCGCCTTTGAACAGAAGATTTACGATGACTACAAGGAAGAATGTCAAAGGAAAATGAACGAGTACTTTAACAACGCTAGGTTAAAGGTCTCAGAGCAGCAGGGAAAGATGGGCGCTTTGGAGACGGCTTGTGTACAGAGAGAGTATCTATTGGGTGGATATGGTACTGGGCGCGGTTCGCGTGCTTTCTGGAACTCCGCGACAAATGAGTTTTGGGTGAATGGTGTTATAAGTGTTTAGAAAAATAGCACCTAAGTTTGTAAGAATATTTGTATTTTTCAAGAAAACATGGAACACCCACTCCCCACCGGTATTTTCGTTGAGATGAAGCCTTCCCTAGATGAGTTTGACGACTGGACTGAAGAGGATTTTGACAATGAGATCAAAAGACTTCGGCAGCGTGTCAAAGAACTCGAGTCCCAAAAGGTCACACGCATCGATTATGAAGAGGTTGTACTGGACCCACCTGATGATGACGATGACGATGACGATATCATGCACGACCCCGATGTCCGTGAGATGGTTGAAAATGGTGAACACACCTGTCACATGTTTGACGCGCCTTGCCAAGCATGTGAAGATGATGAAGAGGAAGAAGAGGTTCAACGCGTTGACAAGTTACGCGCACACTTTTGTTAACAGTCTACAAGTAAGTCAATCTCTTGTTCATATGTTTGTGACATGAGTATAGATTTAAGATCTCTAGAGAATGTAATATATTTTTTAGGAATGTCACCCCAAAGTCTCTCATTAGAAACAAAAGCATCCATGTTACCCTCTACCAGAAGTGGTTCTAGAAGAACCCAGTTTGGTTCATTGTAACGTATTTTCGTACACCCCCTAGAAAACCTCTTTGCATATATGTACCACGCTGCAATGCTCTTATATATATGCATAGGTCGCTTTCCCCCATCCAAACATTTACGAAGTGATGGAACTACGAACGTATGGAACTTCGTAAAGCCATCCATACATATTCTTTCTAGGTCATCTACATTTGTAGAGTTTGAAAATCTCTCTTCAACTTTGTCAACATATTCGTGTATATCAAATGGAAGTTCAATATCAATTGATGGAATAATTTCTTCATTTTGAAGTTGTTTGAAATGTTTACGATGTTTTTCATCATTCATGACCTGATCAAAAGTCTTGTACCCCGAGAGAACACCCAAGTATGCCATGGATGTATGACCCCCGTTAAGAATGCGAATCTTTGTCTCTTCGTAAGGTTCTAAATCTCGGGTCACAATTGCACCAACCTGTGTCAGATCTGGAAAATCAGAAGCAAACTTATCCTCGATGACCCATTGTGTATACTCTTCAGTTTGGATAGCAGTATGCCCATATCCTCCAAACTCTGATTCCACCTCCTCCATTAATTGGATTGTACTCCTGGGTGTTATCCGATCAACCATACATGAGGGGAACTTCACATTATCCTTTATCCAATCTGCAAGTTCGTATTGATTTGTCTGATAGAGGTATGCCAAGAATTGTGTCTCTAACACAATACCATTTTGACGAATGTTATCACAACACATGATTGTTATAGGTGTTCTCCTATTTCTAAGACCACATGCGAGATATTCAAAGAGGGGTGAACCTGGTGTATACCCACTCTCCGTGACAGTTACAGTGACCAGGTGGACACTCGGAAGGGTGAGGAGGTGCTTAGCGATTGTTCGGTTCTTTGTCCAATCTATATAATCAAGGTGGGAACGTACCATTCTGTATGAGGTGGGTGTCTTCATAACGTAATCGTCAATCTCTCTAAATCCCTCATTTCTAAGATTGACGGCTACAATACCCCAACGGAGATCCCCCGTCTTTTCCATATAATCATCTATGTACACAGCCTGATGGGCTCTATGGAAAGCACCATAGCCTATGTGTACTATACCAGTTTGACATTCAGATTTGTCATATGAAGTTTTATACATACGTTACGTTTACTGGATATTATTAATAATCTCATTTGTCTTCTCATACATTCGCTTCCCATGGAAGGTCTTGTCTTTGAGTTCGCCCCAGATAGCGAGACGATCTTCGAGGAACGCCTTGAACCTCTCTGGATCACCGGGAGACTTGTAGCGAACCTTTTCTCCCTGCATAGCCTTATTCGCCGCCTCTACACGAGCACTCATTGAACGCTTAGCGATCTCATCAGGAGAGAGGCGAGTGGACACATCAGCAGTCTTCTTGTTCATTTCTGAACATTAAATGTCTACTATCTTTATACGAATGATGTTTGTTTTGGGTATATTGATATCATTCATGTTGTATAAAAATACGTGTAGACCACATTGTCCATCTACGTTGAACCAAATCAAAATTTTTGGTAGAACACTTCATTTACACCACTGGCTCACAAGTTTACTCGCGTTAGCCTATTTCAGGAATCCTTTCATCCGCGGACTTCTCGTAGGTGGTGTGATCCATGGA
>Ga0075460_10000291_pt1 | contig 18847 bp, 21 predicted proteins | sample DEB08_DNA_3_FD_77580 | JGI IMG/M metagenome (GOLD analysis project Ga0075460, IMG submission 77580) | Aqueous microbial communities from the Delaware River and Bay under freshwater to marine salinity gradient to study organic matter... | ecosystem: Environmental > Aquatic > Marine > Coastal ...
CCACATTTGCCATTCGGGAAAGAAAATTGCCTATATGAAAGATCAAATTTTAAATGTTATTAATATTTGGAAAAACGACCCCTCTTTTATAGAACATTTAATAAAAAAATACAAAAACTATAATACCAATATTGATACCAGTAAAATTACAAGCACTATTGATGATATTGATAAAAAATGGAAAGATATCGGTGCAAATATCAGTAAAGCGACCGATATATTAGATGATGCTGTATACGGACATAGTGACGCAAAACGACAGATAGAGCGAGTTGTCGGACAATGGATTGCGGGAGAAGAAAATGGTTATTGTTTTGGGTTTGAAGGTCCTCCTGGTGTAGGAAAAACTAGTTTAGCAAGAAAAGGACTGGCACATTGTTTGAAAAATGCAAAAGGTGAATCTAGACCCTTTTCCTTTATTGCGTTAGGAGGCGCCAGCAACGGAAGCACTTTGTCGGGTCATAATTATACATATGTTGGGTCTACTTGGGGTAAAATAGTAGATGTGTTAATGGAAACAAAGTGTATGAACCCAATCATATTTATTGATGAATTGGATAAAATTAGCCGCACCGAACAAGGAAAAGAAGTGATTGGCATACTCACGCATTTAGTTGATTACACGCAAAACAAATCATTTCAAGATAAATATTTCGCAGGCATCGATATTGATTTAAGTAAAGTGTTATTTGTATTTTCTTACAATGACCCTTCTTTAATTGATAGAATATTATTAGATAGAATTCATCGCGTAAAATTTAATCACTTAACGCTTGAAGATAAACTAGTTATATGTAAAAAATATATATTACCTGAACTAGAAGACAAATTAAATTTACAAAATAACATTGAAGTATCTGACTCAGTATTAACACATATTATAGAAAACTACACAAATGAATCTGGTGTTAGAAAGTTAAAGGAAATTTTGTTTGAAATTTACAGTGAAATTAATTTAGATTACTTAAATAACTATACCAAATATTTAGAAAATACAAACAAAACATCATTGACAAAGGAAATCGTTGATACAACATACCTTAAAAAAAGATACAAAATCACACACAAAAAAGTTCATTTAGAAGTAGATGTTGGAATTATCAATGGATTGTGGGCAAATGCGTTGGGAATGGGTGGTATTATACCAATTGAATGCAACTTTTTCCCTTCTACTAATTTTCTGGACTTTAAGTTAACTGGATTACAAGGAGATGTTATGAAAGAAAGTATGAATGTAGCAAAAACATTGGCTTGGAAATTAACTTCGGAAAAAACGCAGAAAATGTTGTTGGAAGATTTTGAAAAAGTGAAATCATATGGGTTACATATTCATTGCCCGGAAGGTGCGATACCCAAAGATGGGCCCAGTGCAGGAACGGCGATTACAACTGTATTATACAGTCGTTTAAATAAACTTAAAATACCAAACAATATTGCCATTACGGGGGAGATTGATTTAAGAGGGAAAGTTACCGCTATTGGTGGATTAAATTTAAAGATTTTAGGAGGAATTCGCGCTGGAGTAACCACATTTTTGTTTCCAGAAGAAAACATCAAAGATTTTGATTTGTTTAAAGAAGAACACAACGATAAAACCATTTTTGAAAAATATAAATATATACCAGTAAATAACATTAATAGTGTATTGGAGATTGTATTTGGAAACAAACAATTGAAGAATGGAGAATGAAAAATAAAATAAAGAATAAAGGGAGAGATGTGCGAGATGCGCGAGATGTGCGAGATGTGCTATCGAATGCTATATTCTGTATAGTTATGTAATGATATACAATATAATATGTAAAATATATAAAAATATATATTATATATAAATGGCGATTGCTAGTAGAAAATTATTAGGAGCAACCGGCTTATATGAAATGATATTGCTAACCGCACCAATTATAATAACATTTATTCTTTTTTTTGGTGATGGAACTGGAGCGGGTGCTTTTTTACCAGGAATTGCGTGGTTATCGTTTCTTATAATTGCTTTTGGTATAACGCGAGGCTTATATCAAATACTTGGTGATAAAATAAAAGGTGAGCGTTTGTTGTGGGATTATAACAGTGAAAAATTGGATTGTGGTTTATTTAAAATACCATCATGGATTGGTGCATTAAATATACCATATCGTTTAGTTTTTTATGGGTATACTATCACTTATTTAATAATTCATGCTTTTTATGGTATGGATAACATTTCAAATGGCATTTCAATATTAACCGTTGTAGGATTGCTGTCTGTTTTAGATATATTTCGACTTCAAAAAAATAATTGCTATATTGGTAGCAAAGATGGAAACAAAATAGTAAGTTACATTAAATCTGGATTAGGCTTTGGGATATTATTTGGACTTTTAGGATTAATTGCAAAAGTAGATCCAGACGACCCAACTTGGTCTTTTTTTAAATCATAAATATAAGTAAATTCATACATATAAGTAAATATTATACAATGTGGATTGTGAACATTATACTATATGGATTGTGAACATTATACTATATGGATTGTCAATATTATATAATATGTAATATATTATATAATTATATATATAATATGCCCGATAGAATTCCTCCATTTTTAGACTGGCGGGGTGTTTTAAATATTATAGGATTAATGAGTCCTGTTATTATTACTTTTTTGGTTTTTTTTAGCGGGGCGATTAGTGGATTAATGTGGGCGACTTTTTTAATTCTTACACTATCGATGGCTGCATTAGTAAATGAACGATTTATTACCAATCCAGATATTGAACCTGAAAAACTACTGAAAAATATGTCTTATAATTGCGGTGTGTTTAAAATACCAGGAGACAGCATTCAAAGTGTTCTTCCATTTCGCATTATTTTTCATCTTTTCACATTTACTTATCTTTTATCGAACGCAGGAATGGGGGGGTCTTTAAATGGATCTTCAGTTGGGTTTATAGTAGTGCTTGGGTTATTATCGCTAGGTGATATTATTCGATTGTCCAGATCAAAATGCTATGATACAACATCATTTTTTGCAGCAGGATTGTACGGTATAGTTTTTGGTTTGATTGGATTAGCATCTATGGAAATAAATCGATTGTTTGTATTTTTTAAACCAGAACAAGGATTAACACAGTGTTATAGTAAGGATAAATGCCCATAAATATGATAATGTGATTCTAATATTACACAAATAATAATTATTAAGTTTACATGATAATTATTATTATTTAAAAAGGCGGAACCATATCTCAAGCAATTCCTTATTTAGCTTTCTTAATAGCATATCGCGTTTCCATTGGTTAAAGTTTAAACTGTAATATGGTTTAAAAAAACATTTTCTAAATTGGATATATCCGCTTAAGGGAACATATGACTTGTATTTCGATAATATACTTTTATCAAATACTTGCTTTCCAGCACGACGAGATACTTCATTGTGGAAATTAAATAAATAGTCAATCAACTTTTCCTTTGTATTTATCATATTGTCGGTCGTATTATTCATTTTTTGAACGGCATGTAATCGACATACTTCACACGGTAAATTACAGCAGATCTCTTTAATTATATTAAAACACCTTTTATAATTAGTATTGTAATATCCTTCATTTACTTTTTCTGCAAACCCATGGAAAAAATACCAAGTTGGAACAGACCAATCTGCTTTAGACATGTTTTATATAATCTATATAAAGATAAATAAATAGATATTTTATCATAACTATCATAACTATTATGACTACATCTGCTGAATTGTTTAATAAACTATTAAAAGAATCTATGGAAAACTCAACAAATGTTGTTATAGATAAACACTGTGAAAACACCGACACAACCACAAACACGGAAACCGAAATGGAATGTTGTTTAATTACAGGGGAACCTTTAGAGAAATCACATATTACACTTAGTTGTAATCATAAGTTTAATTATATGCCACTCCATAATACAACTGTTCGTTGGAAAGAAAACGGCAAAAATAAATATTATTGTAAGCAAAATAAAATAAACATGAATACTAATATTATTTGTCCATATTGTAGAAGTCCTACACGGGGTGTTTTACCATGGTATGAATCAATGAATGTCCCAAAATTAAAATACATTAATATTCCCGTTAGTATGTGTTTCATGTATAATAAATGCGTGCATAAACTATCTTCTGGAAAACGAAAGGGAACGACATGTGGTAAACGATGTGTGTCGCATGACCCAGATAACCATTACTTAACCTTTCTTTGTGGCACACATCAAAAATATCATGCGAAATATGATGAAAATGGTGAGTTGAAAATGACAAATACGAAACCTACAACTAATCTGTGTGGTTGTCAACATTTGTTATCGAGAGGAAAAAGAAAGGGAGAGAAATGTGCTAAAAAGTCTAAAAAACACATTACAAATGATGATGGCATAAAAACATATTATTGTAGTAATCACTTTAATAAATATCAATCTAAATAAATAAAGTATAGGGGTGTGGTTGATAGTTATTTAATTTATTGAGTTGTATGCTTTATAGAGTTGTATGCTTTATAGAGTTGTATGCTTTATATGATTGTATGTTTTATTGGATTGTGTTATTACTTTCGCATCATAGAAAGTCCAATATATAAAAACAAACCAATCATGACACCCGAAATCTTTTTCTTAATAAAATTACGGGATACATTCATCCATGCTTCTTTCTGCTCTTGCGAATTTAAATGCTTTATCATATAATCAGATTTAGGTTGAAGATAATATGTTATACTTGCGGTCATCATTAAAACAATACCACTTGCACACACACGGCTAGCTGTGTTTTTAATTAAATACAAGGTTGGGAGAGATAATACAACCCCGGCAGCCAACCCATTTAAATAATGATTTAGCCGTTCTTTTCGTATTTTACTATAAATTTCTTTTTGTTCGTCGTCCATTAAATTTACCATTTTTTCTAAATCTCCATGATAAAATATAGTAATACCAAATACAGCTAAGTAAGCGACTAATATAAAGTATAGGATAAAACAGTAGCAATTGTTGAATATGTAATTAATCATTATATATTAACATAACAATTTTATTGGTGATAAATATTCTTGAATTTGATAATAATATTATTAAATTACTTAAAATATTATTTATATATACTGTATAATGTCACAAAATGATTTGATTGAAAATGTAAAAACATGGTTAACTATTGATAATGATATAAAAAAACTACAGAAGGCTATAAAGGAAAAACGAAATCTTAAAAAAGAATTAACCGATAATTTGGTAGATATTATGAACCAAAGAGATATTGATTGTATGAACACGGCACAAGGTCAACTAATAAAAACTACTAAAAAGGTGAAGGCACCATTAAGCAAAAAACATTTGATTGCTTCTATGCAGAAATATTTTAAAGATGATGGTGATAAAGTACAAGAGTTGTGTAATTATATTTTAGATAGTAGAAATGTTAAGGTTTCTGAAAACATTAGAAGAAAAATGTAATAATATTTAACATTAAAATAATAGTATTAATTATATGAGAATAATTATAATTTTGGGGATTGTTATATTTAATATAATTATCGGAGCTTTTACAAATTATTTTCCAGACTTAATTGATAAAGAACGGTTTTTGCCTTACTTATTATGGTTTAACGCAATTGGTGTATTTGCCCTTATTATACCGAACCGTTCAACTGATTATCTTTTTAAAAACGATCTTAATATCGAGTAAATTATTGGTAGATAGAATATAATGTTAGTGATTATCACCATAATCAGTCTTATAAGCATATTTTTACCAGATGTATTACCATATTTTAGATAATTTTCTTTGTACATATCATCTTTTAATTTATTTTTCAATTTATAATCATTCCATTATTCTTCTGGTTTAACATTTTTTCCTTGATTATCAATATGGTTGACTTGTTCAGTGAATTTGTTCATTCCTGAATCGCGAGAAATTATATAAGGCGGGTCAGTTAATACAAGGTCAATAGATTTATCTGGAAGTTATTTTAAGAGTTCAATACCATCACAATTTTTAATATAATTCATTATAATAGTATGTATAATAATATTTAATAGGTTTTTAAATATTATTTAACGTCTTTTCTTTGATCGTTTCTTCTTTTTTCGTCTTGTTTTACGTCTCTTTCTTCCACCTGATATTCCACTTTTTGGTATTACCTTAATATTATCACCACGCTTACAATCTAAAGTCTTACCTATTTCAACAAAATCTCTTGTATATTTCGGTGCAGGAATAGAATTATGCGTACATCCGTCATCGGCAAGTTTGTTATTGGTTTCTTTGGCCTCTTTAATAAAACCAGGCGATATAAGTTCATTAGCATTAATAAATGTTTTACATTCTTCAAATGCTTTTGCTGTTGTATAATTTCTAATCAATAAACTTACAGTATATGTTAAAGAAGTTTCAGCAAATGACACGGGTTCAGCTGTTGTTTGATTAAACCACTTTCCACACACTTTTTGCACTCCTTCTTCTACGATATCTAAACAATTATTAATAACAACTGTTTTATGTTTTATTTTAGTTTCTCCCCCTTCTTGAATATATCCAGCAATACCTATGAAAACTTCACCCAATCTATTTTTATCTACCGGATGTGGCATAGCATTTCCGGTAACAGCTAATCCTAAAGTAGCATTTGAATTTTTTAATAAACCAACAGCCATTTCTTTCGCACATTTATGAGTATATACATCGTCAGTTTTTACTGTATTAAATACGCGTTTTGCGTCAGTATCATATACTCCAAAACAACCATATTTATGCCATCCACCACGCGGAATTTTAATTAATGTTGACATCATTAAACCTCCAGTCAAAGACTCACTTGTTGCTATTTGTAAATGACTGTAGTTTTCACTTATTAATTTTAATAATTCATATCCTTTCTTTAATGCAAAATCCTCTGCTTTAATTATATTTTGTTGATCTTCTTCGCTTGGTGTCAATTCTGAAATTTCAGGAAAACTCATTGTATAATAACTAAATATATTAATTTAATTATTATAATTATTTAACGTCTTTTCTTGGTTTTGCATTTCTTGTATTTACCTTTCTTTTTACCTGATTGTGTCGGCATCTTTTACCTTTGGATTTACCATAAGCGTGCTTCTTTTTTGAAACAATACGACCATGTTTATTTCTAATCAAGTCGGATCTTTTCAAATCTTTTTTACCATAACCAGTTTTGTATGCTGTCCCATTCCAAACTTGAGCTCTTGAACCAACGGTAAGTGAGTATTTGCTACCCCCAACCATGGTTGCACCAAATCGTGACAGAAGTCTTTAAGTTAAAAGTTATTAATATTATTAAATTGATTTAGATATATTCTACTATATTAAATGAAAACATAATGGAACGCCGTATTAATAAAAAAATCGAAGAACATTTCATCAACTTTAAAAATGAAATCATTGAAAGGTTGAAACATCAACACGGAGATATTCAAAGCGATAGTGATGTATATAAACTGGTTGAGTTTATTTATAACTACCCTAAAATATCAGTAGACCAAGATGATATTAAAAAGCGTAAACGAGTTAAAAATGTCGTTCCATTTTGCGACAAATGTATGGCACTTCGTGCCACTGGCGAGCAATGTAGTAGGCGTAAAAAGGATGGTTATTCGTTTTGTGGAACACATATCAAAGGCACACCACACGGACATGTTGAAAACAAGCCTCAGGCAAATCCATATACTAAACGAACGGTGTGGATTGAAGAAATTAACGGTATAAGTTATTACATAGACAACATCAATAATGTATATGATAGTTCAGATATTGTAAATAATGTAACCGGACCAAGAATCATTGCAAAATACGAGAAAAATGTGTTTGGTGTATATTCTATTCCATCATTTAAACGATAACAACGATAACAATAATAACAACAACAATAATAACAACAACAATAATTCGACTATAACAAATATACTTTTTATTATAATTTTAATTATTAAATAATAATATTTAAAATTACTTTTGCTAATTATAATATCGATGGATAAAAATCATTAGTGGTATCATTTTCATCTCCAACTTCGGCTTCGGCTTCATCTTCGCCAACGATGGAATAACGAACACGTTTTTTGCAACAACAAGAACGTTTGCATTTTCCATATAAGTATTTTAATTTTTCAATGGTAAATTGAGGAATATCATATTCTTTGCACAAACTGATAACAAAAATAGAGCAATAACAAGCATAAAAACCTATAATAGAAAATAATATAATTTCAGTATTATTCATTTATAATTAATGATTATTTTTTGAAAAATCGTTGAACGAGATGTTCAGCGGACCAGGTGATAAATATAAGAACAACAATGATAGCCATGTTAATGAGATTTTCTTTTAGAGGCATATTCTTCCATAAACCGTATAAAAAAACGGATATAAATCCTAAAGTACATACAGTGTAAATAGCAATTTTCAAATTTGGTATAATAACATACATCATCAATATGGAAAACTTCACGATAAAATTGGATAAAAAGGCTTGCATAGCGGTTTTACTGGCAACTTCGAGTGAATATTTTTCTTTTTCAGCAGTAAAAATAGCATAAGCATCGAGTAAAGGATCGGCGATAATCACTGCTAGAATCGCACTGATAAAAACAACACGAGAATCTTTGGCGACATATAAACTACGGATAAACCAAAAGTTCCACAACGCCATTAATGAAACCAAAAGTATTAGCGTTAAACATATATAATATTATTATATATATTTAATTAGTGTATTGTGAACATATATAGATACTTTCATTTTTTTATCATAGTTTTTCTATTTTTTCTTTTTTTTTTATTTTTTTTCTTTGTTTTTTTCTGTTTTTTGAGTTTTTTTTTTCTACGAGTTCTTTTTTTCTTCTTCACTCTTCTTCGTGTCTTCTTTGTTTTTCTTTTTCCTCCCACTGTATTCACATCTGCCTGTGTCATGTCATTTTCCACAAACACCACGTCAGATGACTCAACGGCAGGTTGTGCTTGGACTTTAAGCGTGTCAGAGGTCTCACCGTCAGAGGTCGCACCGTCAGATGACTCAACGGCAGGTTGTGCTTGGACTTTAAGCGTGTCAGAGGTCTCACCGTCAGAGGTGGCGCCGTCAGATGACTCATCGTCCGGTTGTGCTTGGGCTTTAAGCCATTTTTGATTAGGCAATGTTATAACCAACTCGTGCGCGTATTCACCACCCAAACCTTTTACAAACGGCTTCAATTGACCAAAATCACCACTTTTTTTTTCTCCATATTTTTTCCCAAAAATTGATTCGACCAATTGCTCATATGTAGATACAGTCGCTGGACCTGGACCTTGGACTGTAGATCTTTTATATTCATTTTTTTCACATTCTATTTCTTTTTGCGGTAACATAGTTTCACCCGATGCTGGTAATAGTTCTGAACCTCTATAATTTATTTTTAAATTAAAAGAAGGTTGAAGATAAAATCTATCATTTAAAAAATAATCCCATTTATCAGTATCTTTGCCTTCCTTGTCGTCCGGGTTTTTTTTCTTACAGAGTGTCCGTTGCCTCTTAGTGTACGTACGATATTTGTCGTGTGTTTTACATTTATACAGTGATGTAGTTGTCAGATATTCTGGAGGTACATCATTATCATCGTTATCCGCTTTATGAATTATTACAGGCACCCAAAAATTAATTTCATTAACTTTTGTTCCTCCCCACCGTCCGATCTTGCGCCAAGTATGTTTCCAATCTTCCATAGCGTGGCAAACAGACTGCCTCCCCAAATACCAACATCGATTTTTAGGCAAACCTTTTACTTTCAAGTCTTCCGTCGGACCATTCATTACACAACATAATAATTGATAAATTAGATACAGTCTTCGATTATTGATAGTAACATATTTATATTTTGTATCATATTTTTCATTTGACTTGCTTTCTTGTTTCTTATTATCATCAACAAAATCTACAACTTCAATTAATGGAATTTGTTGGTTATATATGTATCTGTCAATTGTCCATGCCTTCTTAAAATCATCCCATTTTAAGTTGACATCGTATATATCCTTTATTTCTTGTATGACATCGGTGAACGAGTTTTTGTCGTATATTTCATCTTTTCCTTCCCCATACAAATCCGAACCTTTTACTATTTCTATTATATCATCTCCGCGTTCTGATGTAACACCGTAATATCCTAACATAAACATATCTACATTTCTATGATTTTCATCATATTTCATAAATACTTGTTGCGGGGTTTCATTAAAATGCCCCATACATTGCCCGCGAGTGACCCCATTCTTGGAGTCGATTTTCCCAAAAAACTTCGTGACGTCTCGACTTATTGTATCTTGTGAAAAATTAATATCTAATAAATTGACCCAATTAACTTTTAAGTTTCTTGTTTTTATCGGCTCCGGCTCTCTAATTTTTTTTGCTTCTATAATTTCATCTATTATGTATCGTGGGATTCCACTTGTATTTTTAAACTTCATAGGTTCCAAAGAAGCAATACGGGCTGCTTCCTCTTCTTTTTTTTTTGCTTCCTCTTCTTTTTTTTTTGCTTCCTCTTCTTTTTTTGCTGTTTTTGCATTTTTTTGTTCCGTTATCCAAGCATTTACTTTGCGCTTCACCACTTCAAATGAATCCTTTGATTCATTCCTCGAATGTCTTTCTATATTCTCGGTGTTTTTGATATACTTCATTACCGCCGACATTGTAAATGTATGATCTTTTCCTTTGATAGATGGCAGCCCGTCTTTTATAAGAAAGGCAGATGTGGCTTCATCCATGACAATTTCACCACCACCACCACCTACTTTCTCTTTATTATTAGTTAAATTTCTATACAAAGAACAATATTCTTCTGGTTCCATATCTGAAATAGTATTTTTATCCTTATCTTTTTCATCTACAGGATGAGATTTATTTATCACATATATTAATTCTACATTTTTGGTATTACTTGTTGCTAATTTTTTTAAAATACTATAAGTATCTTCGTAATATTTAAATTTTTTGTCTGGGTAAATATCTTTCAAAGCAGAAAAGGTCATTTCTTTACCACCATCGCCTTCTTTTTTTGTCATAATTATCATTTTTTTAAAACCTGCGTTACTCGCTAAATTTGCCATATCTAGTAGAAGATTTTTTTTATTCCATGGTGTAAAAGAAAATACCATATTATATTCATTCAATGATTTAATAAGTTGAGGTGTTTTATATTTTTTTTCAACTTCTCCTATAACTCCACCCCAATCGTGCAAAGAAATTTTATCATTTTCTAATTCACCTAAAGCATTTTTAATAGTTTCTTTGAACTTGTTTTTCGCTTTCTTCGTTTCTTTCGGGTCTTTTGATATTTTTGCTTTTATAATTTGCGTTGGCAATGAATCAACTAAATCAATTACTAATATATCGTATTTTTTAGGTTTATATTTTTGATTTTCAACTACTTGTTTTAATAGTTTTAATTCTGACATATATTATGTATATATATATTTATTTAATCTAAAAAATGTCAATTGTGGGGTTCGAACCCACGCGTGCGAACACATCCGATCTTAAGTCGGACCTTGGACACTCGGGCAAATTGACTTAAGATTAAAAATTGACTAGATAATCTGCTATTTTATATAACAACACAACACACAGACACGAATATCTAGTTATTATATAATTTTAATTATTAAATAATAATATTTAAAATTACTTTTGCTAATTATAATATCGATGGATAAAAATACACCCAATGATATAGATAATTTATCAAAAAAACCAAAATCGTGGCATCCACAGCAAGAAAAGATTTTAAAGAATTGGTCTGAAGTAGGCAGTAGTTACAGATACTTACACGATAAATCATTTAATAAATATGAAAGATGCAACATGTGTTTTAGTTTACCAGTTATTATACTTAGTACACTTACTGGAGTTGCTAACTTTGCTCAATCTAGTTTTCCTGTTGATGCGCGACCAACTGTTAGTGTTGTGGTGGGCTCGCTAAATATTATCGCAGGTTTGATAACAACTATCGCACAATTTTTAAAAGTTGCAGAGAAAATGGAAGGTCATCGTGCTGCAGGCGTCGCATATTCTAAGTTTTCCAGGAATATTTCTGTAGAACTAAGCTTACCAGTAAAAGAGAGATTGGTAGACGGAACTGAATTTTTATCGGTACAGAGAGGCGAGATGGATAGATTGATTGAACAAAGCCCTAATATTCCAGAAGACATTGTTAAACTGTTCGACAAAACATTTATTAAACGCGACAAGAAAGGTAATAAATTAAATGATGACAACGCTTTTTATAAACCAGAAATACTTGATATTAGACCCGTGGAAATTTATAAAAAAACAAGTAAAGAACTAGAAGAAGAAGAAGAACAGAAACGGCTAGCTGATATAAAGCGTAATAAAGAACTACAAGATATCATCATTAAAGATGAAACTAAAAGAAGAAATGAAATATACAAGGATGTTATGAATCAAATTAAAGAAGCAAAGAATATGAATGAAACAAGTGTGCCAGCAGATACAAGTGAACCACAGTCAATTGAAGTCGAAATGCAGAATATTATGCAAGAACTTAATATGAATGAACTTAACGATATGGGATTTGATATTGAAGCAAATGCGTTCGTTAGTAATAAAGAAGAAACAGTCGAGACAACAGACCTAAATAAAGAACAACCAAAAGCAGTATCTATACACGAGACAGCACCAGAACAACCACCAGCTACTCAAGACGAACTGTCATCTAATAACGAAACAAATGATATTAATACTGATGAGTCTGTTGAAGTTAGTGGTAGTGAACCGGTATTAGAAGCAAACACAGTCGAAGAAGATGAAACAACAATTGAAATAGATTTGTCTAGTAACGATTTATCTGGTAATACTGTTCTTCAAAAAATAGATATTGAATAATAAATTAAGATATACAATAAACTAAATAATATATAATTTATATGATTATTATATATTATTTTCTATTATTTGCGCTCGTGCGGTTTATCTACAATTAAGACTCCTTCTACTGATTTAGATGGACCATGTCCATAGAAGTAATACATAACACTTGTGGTTAATATCATGGAACTTAGTAAAAATAAATTATTATACATATTAACAGTTTATTAATATATATATTAAGAACTATTTAATTCATTATTTGATTTACTTGTTTCCTTTTTATTGATTAAAAAGTATCTGTCGTACTTTTTTTTACCGGAAGCAGTATATCCTGCACTTTTGCGTATTGGTTTCATAGTATAACCATTGGTTTTCAACAATTGTCTCGTGAAATTTAAAAACGGCCATCTTTGTCGATTGCTTGCGGATTCATGTAACGATTCAATTGATGATGTTGAAAATATTGATTCCAATTTCACTATGTTTTCACTTAAATCTTGATAATTTTCAATATTATCGATTAAAACACTTCGTTTTATAAATATATTTTCCAATGTGGTTTCGGATTTATCTATAATGTTTATACTTTTTAAAAAGTCGATTATTATATTTTCATTATCCATTACTTAATTAATATTATTTATCTTTAAGTATAAATTATTTCAAAAAAAAGGTTCCAAAAAAGGTTCCAAAAAAGGTTCCAAAAAAGGTTCCAAAAAAGGTTCCAAAAAAGGCTCCCATCGAACAGCCACGTGTTTTTCGATGGGAGCCTTTTTTGGTGCCTTTTTTTCGAAAATAGTGCCTTTTTTTCGGATTTTTCGGATTTTTCATGGTTTTACTAGTTGATAAAACCGTGATGATTTGTCGTAATAAAAATAGCGCAAGTTTAAATTTATGGTCTTGTTGAAAAAATGCTCAAAAAAAAAAGGTTCCAAAAAAGGCTCCCATCGAACAGTTTTTTTACAAAAAGTTTTTTGAGATTTCATTTTGGACAACCCCCGACCTTGTTCTTTTTCAAATCTCAAAAAACTTTTATGAAAAAAACTGTTCGATGGGAGCCTTTTTTGGTGCCTTTTTTTCAAAATTATTTTTTTTCAAAATGGCAATTTCCACTTTTGTGACGAGTTGTCGTCAGGAGGCAAAGTGACACCTTGAAAAAGTAAAAAAATGGCAAAAAAGTATTTTCCGTAAAAAAAGGCACTAATCGGTGAAAAAAATGCAAAAAAATCGAAAAAAAAATCGAAAAAAAATGCAAAAAATGAAAAATTTCGAAAATCGGCCGAAAAAACTACTCAAAAACTACTCAAAAACTACTCTAATTTTGTATTTTTTAGTGTTTTTTTAAAAAATATTTTATTACCATATATGCTGTCAAAAACGCGCAGAAAAAATCACGCAAAGCATAAGGATTTTTAAAAAATCAAAAATTAGAGTAGAAAATGGCACAAAAGTGGCAAATTTCGTGCCTAAATTTTTGGGAGCAAAAAAAATGAAAAATGCTTTGTGGTTGGATTGAACAACAAAAATAACGCCAAAAAACCGCTCGATAAAAATTTTCAAAAAGTGGCAAAAAAGTGGCAAATTTTTTTTTATTTTTACCAACCACTAAAACCTTTTATTACTGTAAGTCGTCATAAAATAGACTAGTGATTTTGCCTTGAGACGCTAACGAAAATCGTGAAAATCATCGAAAAAATCCGGTTTTTACACTTATTTTTATGAAAAAGAAAGCGTTTTGCTTTGGTGATTTTCGCATAAAATGAAAAGTATGGTTTGGTGATTTTTTCAATATTTTGAAAAAAAGGCACCCATCGGGATTTTTTTTTGTTCGATTGGTGCCTTTTTTTCCAGAGTAGTTTTTGATGCCACAAATTCAACAAAATATACTTAAATATTTTTCTCTATTAAAATGTAAATGGAAGCAAAAAACTACTCAAAAACTACTCAACCCTTCCACTGTGAATTTTGTAATTATATATCGTCTAATAACTCTAATTATAAGAAACATCTTCGCACCAAAAAGCATTTAGCAAAAGTAGGAAATGTGAGTAGAAAATGGCAAAATAAAGACAAAAATAGCAAACCAAAATATTTTAAAGTATGCAAAGTTTGTAATTATAACGCACCTAAGAAATACAATTGGGATAAACATATTGAGACCACAAAGCATAAAAGACTGACGATGAAAAGTGGCAAAAAGTGGCAAAAAGTGGCAAATATAGATGATGCTAGTGGGGTTAAAATAGAAGAGCACCCCATACCAACTCAACCAACGCAAGTTGCCACAAACGAGCAAAGTGGACTTGACAAACTTGAACAGTTGGCACAACAAGTATCCTTATTGACAAGCACTCTTAATAAAGTAGTAGAAAAGCCAACACAAACAATTATTAACAACAATCAAACAAACAACATTTCATTTAACTTGTTTTTGGATAAACATTGTCATAACGCACAAAGTCTACAAGATTTTGTAGATAACATAACATTTAAATTAAATGATATATTAAAAGAAGACCATGTAATCGAGAATTTCGTGTCTAAGAAAATGATTCAAAACCTAATCGATATACCGGTTACAGAACGACCCATACACTGCACAGACCAAAAAAGAAGGAATTTCTTTGTTAAAGACAAACATGAAGGGTGGGTAAAAGATATACCCGGTGATGAAATAAGCAGCCATTTATATGATTCAGTTAACCAGTTACATAAAAAAGCATATATGGACTTTTATAATGAATATGATAAAATAAACCCATTACCACACGATACGACTACTGAAAACATTAAATGCAAAATATCATCTGAATTGTTAAACAAACCAACCAAAGTTGTCATCAGTGATATAGCAAAAAATGTGGATATTAAAGACATCATTGATAATGTTGAACATGAAAAACTTAAATAATATTATTTGATTTGTATATTAAATTATGTTATTTTGAATACTTAACAATTATATCTTATAATTCATTTTCATATTTCATAGCAATTATACATAATTTTATTTGTTCGTATGTGATATCACTGGCAACTTCTTGTTTAATTGGTTTAAGGTAGATTGTTCCAACTTTGGCTATTGCTGCTTTAATCATTTGCTCTTTTTCTTCATCTAACTTGTAATAATCAAAGTCAATGTCTACATCTTCATCGTTTTCAAACATATTTAATATATGATTATTAACTGTTATTTGGGTTAACTTCAGTCGGGTTGCAATTTCATCTGGAGACAGTCCTTCCTTATATAGTAAACGAACCGCATCCTTGTTTTTCATTTTCTTTTCTTTTTTTCCTTTCTTCTCGTTCTTTCCACTATAAGTATAAGTATTAAATACATTTCTAAGGGTGCTTTCATCCATTTTAATTTCACACATAATTGGTAAGACATCTTTTACAGGAGTTTGTCCGATCGCAATAACTACACCAAAACTGCGCGGTGGTTTATATCTTTTTAATATATCTTTTGATATCAATATATTAATAACATCTTTTACCCACTCATCCGTTCTAGCTGGTTCTATTGTGTGTTTTTTACTTGTTTGAACTAGTTCAATTGTTTTTTTCAATCCTACGCTGAAACCTTTCATCATATAAAAGTCTTTAATTGTATTCACTACGCATAATGCTTCTTTTGTTATATCATTTGATAATGACGATTTTTCAGACTTACAGTTATCACACATTCCACATACATCATTTGATTGGCATTCCAATGGCATTTTTTCATGTTCGAAATAATATTCAATCATTTGTTGTCGACATATTCTTTTGTTTGTTAAGTAACTATATAACATGTTTAATCGCTTCATTCTTATATTTGATTGAGATTCAGCTCCTTTTGACATTAAATAAGAACATGTTGACATATCACCATCGCTGTAATAAATAGTGGCTTTACTTGGTAACCCATCTCTCCCCGCACGACCAATTTCTTGATAATATGTTTCAATATCGCTCGGCATTCCATAATTAATAACATGCCTTATATCTGCCTTATCGATTCCCATTCCAAATGAAATAGTCGCCACGATTACTAATAATTCATCGTTTATAAATTTACGATAGCTTTCATCTTTTTGATTTTTCGTCATTCCACCATGGTAATATGCGGTCGATATACCTCTAGCAGATAAACTGTTTGCGATTTTCTCACAATCTTTTCTAGTCGATGTGTATATAATAGTAGGCTCTTCATATTTACATTCTGAAAACCGCCATTTAGGCAATACATTAATGCTAAGGTTATCTCGTCTTGTTCCCAATAGATATTCACACGAATCTTTTAGTCCAATAAACTTGTATATATCCTTTAATACACAAGGGGTAGCAGTTGCCGTGATTGCCAATATCGGTATTTCCCGCATTTCGTGTTTTAAAATCCTTATTTTTTGATAACAAGTTCTGAAATCATGACTCCACTGTGAAGCACAATGAGCCTCGTCCACGGCAATTAATCCAATCTTGTTTTGTATTAATTTAAAAGCTGGGATACGGTTTATTATAAACTCTGGCGTTGTATATATGATGTTATAGTTACCATATTCGGATACATTTACACGAGTTTCCGAGTTTAAACTTACTGCTTTTATGTTTTTAGAATTTAAATACATACATTGGTCATTCATTAGTGATATTAAGGGAGAGATAACAATTGTAATTTTGCCACTGTAAGTAGTGGGGAATTGGTATAATAATGATTTACCTCCGCCAGTTGGCAACACCACCATCACATCATTTTTATTTAAAACGTCGGTAATTATGTCTTTTTGATATTCTCTAAAAGAATCATGTCCATATACTTGTATTAAGTGTTGTTCCATGTTTGCAGTGTTCATGTTTATTTATATTGCCGTTATTAAGTTAAAGTTTTAAAATATCAATTTAATTCGGTAAATAAGCGACAATAATAACACAATTATATTTAATATGTCAGTTAGTTTAAATATAAATGATACACCACAAATCGATGATATATCTAGTAATACCGACGTATGTGATAGACAAGAAGAAAAATCCTTAAATGGCGCACTAGGTGTTGAAATAAGTAGTGGATATAATGCTGCGCTGCCACCCCCAACACCCCGACCAAACTTGGCATTGAATAGTCCAATGTATAAATATAATGGAAAGAAAAAGCCATTAAATATTCTTAATTCCGAGTTGAACATACAAGTTGATACTATTAACCCATTGGATTTACTGGATTATGATTATGAAGAAGCGATCACATCTACAAACGAACATTACAATCGAGTGTCTTATTCCGGAGTAGAGAAAAGTTTAGAAACATTGTATTCAACCCCAAATGAAAGTGCGTCGTCTGCTATGGATATATTGGCAACATATGTGAGAGGGCAAAAGTTGATTTACATGGAGGCAAAAGACTATTGCGAAACATACTTAAATTATTATATGATGCCGGCTATATTTTTATCTACTAGTGCATCTGTATTGTCACCATTGTCGGGTGACATTTATTATGGTACATTGTGGTTGGCGGTTATAAATGCGATAGTAACCTTTTTACTTGCAATAATCAATTATATGAAGTTGGACGCTAAGGCGGAGGCACATAAAATATCAGCACATCAATATGATAAATTGCAGTCGATGTGTGAATTTTCTTCAGGTTATTTTTTATTATTTGGTGAAAATGGGAGAGAAGAGATGGAAAAAGACATACAAAAAAAGATATTGGATATAGAAGTTAAGATAAAGGAAATTAAGGCAATTAATAAGTTTTTGATACCAAGACGAATTAGATATTATTATCCAAAGATTTATAATTTAAATGTCTTTTCACTGATAAAAAAAATAGATAATTGTAGAAAAGACTATACAACAAAATTGCGTGATATAACAAATCGAATAATTCACCTAAAAAGAGAGAGAGTAGTGTTAGAATTAAAAGAAGAAAAGAAGTGTAAGTTGAATTTAGCATATAAAACGA
>Ga0075460_10000298_pt1 | contig 18632 bp, 23 predicted proteins | sample DEB08_DNA_3_FD_77580 | JGI IMG/M metagenome (GOLD analysis project Ga0075460, IMG submission 77580) | Aqueous microbial communities from the Delaware River and Bay under freshwater to marine salinity gradient to study organic matter... | ecosystem: Environmental > Aquatic > Marine > Coastal ...
ATATTAAAAAATTTTTCAATTAAATTAAAAATAAATATTAGCAATGAGCAAATTCACTACAGTGACATTCACGGCTGGCTTTATGCTTACAATCTAAATACATCTTCGCCTAATTGTTACTGGGATAGTCATTTAAGACTTGGGATTTGTGGCGATTGGTTTTCTGGGGGTAATGCAGAAAATGCTTTTTTTAATGCAAAAAAGTTAGCAAACTTAATTTAAATTATTTCTGACTTTTAATTTCTTCAACTTCTTTTTTTAATTTATCAATCTGATTCATCAGATCATCCATATTTTTTTCTTGTTTAGGAGCTGAAGGTTTACTTTCAGTTTTTTGACCAAAATTAAAAAAATTAAAATCAGCAAAATTTGGAAAACCTTTTGTAAAAATATTATTAGAATTTGCAGCATTCATCGTCGTATTTAAAAAATCAAACATCATGTTATTTTTTTTATTTTCATTAAATAAAATAATTTGTTTTAAAATGTGAGCTGGAATTAAATTGATGCCAGCATTCTCCTTCTCTAGAATGATCTGCGTTAAGATCGTTGATGTGATATCACTTTGTGTATCTACATCGACTACTTTAAAATCTAATTCTTTTTTAATTAAAGTGACAATATCATCCAAAGTAATATAGGCGCTTGTTTCGGTATTATATAATCTTCGGTTTGAATATTTTTTAATCTCTATCATGATTGTTTTACGTATTGTCCTGGAGCTTCATATAGGACTTCAAAGTTCTTTGCATTAAGTTCAGAAGGTTTTTTAAATTCACCTGAGTTCACTGCAAGCCATGAAATCCAAATTGGCCACCATGAACCATCCACTTTTTTTGCACTATTAAACCACTCATCTTGAGTTTTGCCTTTTTCAAATTTCTTTGTGTAGAAATGAAGTTTTCCAGGCTTGTTCTCAGTTCCTTGAATAATACCTGCAATGTGTCCTGAATTTGCTAACACAAAATTAATGTGAGAATTATAGGCATTTAACCCCTGATAAACAGATCGCCACGGAGCGATATGGTCTTCCGTTGTTGCAACCGAAAATATTGGGGTTTCAATTTTAGATAGATCAATTTCAACGTCACCAATCTTATATTTATTTTTTACAACTAAATTATTTAAGTACATACAACGCAAGTATTCTGAGTGCATTTTTTCTGGAAGACGCGTGGAGTCAGAGTTCCAGTGCAGCATATCAAAAGCCGTAGGCTCATTTCCTAGCAGGTAGTTATTTACAACATAATTCCAGTACAAATCTGCAGGTCTTAAAAAGTTGAAGGCTGCAGCCATATCTTTACCATCAAAGTATCCAGTTTTTTTCATTTGTTGTTCAATGCTTGTAATTTGTTCATCCGTAATAAAAATTCCAAGTTCTCCTGGATCTTCAAAGTCGATTAAGCTTGCAAAATAAGTAGCACTTGAAATTTTATATTTATTTGGAACTACTTTTAAATAGGCAAGAGCAAGTGATGCTAAAGTTCCGCCAACGCAATAGGAAGCAATGTTAGCTGCATTCGATCCTGTCTTTTCACAAGTCACTCTTAACGCTTCCAAGACTCCATCTTCAATGTATTCTTTAAAAGAAATATTTCTTGAACTTGCATCTGGATTTTTCCATGAAATTAAAAAAGTATTAAACTTTTTATCAACTAGATATTTCATCATGGATTTTTTTTCATTTAGATCCATAATGTAATATTTGTTAATGAAGGGTGGAATTACCAACATTGGTTTTGCATACTGCTGATCAGTTGTGCAATCGTATTGAATAAGTTCAAATAAATTATTCTTAAATATAACTTTCCCTTTTGTAGTTGCTAAATTTTTTCCAATTTCAAATTCGCCAGCTTTTGATTGTTGGATAAAGAGTTTGTTTGGATGTTTTTCATAATCTTTTTTATAATTCTCATAGCCTTTTGCTAAATTATTTCCTTTTTCATCTACGGTTTTTTTTAAAACTTCTGGATTAGTAAAAGCAAAGTTAGAAGGGGATAAAGCACTATTTAATTGCTTTAAATAAAATTGCATTAAACGTTTATCTTTAGGATCTTTAAATTCTACATTCTCAATTAAATTATTTAAAAAGTTTGCACTAATTAAATAAAATTGTTTAATAAAATCAAAAAATAAGTTTGATTTCCATTCATCATTAGAAAATCTTTTATCAGCCTTCTCTTCGAACACGACCGGATTTGCCATTCCTCCTGATGCACGTGTTACAAAATAAAAATTTAAATTTGCAATTTGCGAAACCCATTTATTGAGTTGATCGAAGTAAATATTTGGATTTTGCTGAATACCTGTTTGAAAGTTTTTAAAAGACTCCATCATTTTCGTCATTGTGGGAGCTATCAGATTAGATAAGTCGTTAACTGTAAAATTAGAATTGTTTTTTGTATTCGCTGAAAATGCAGCAAAGGGATTTTGATTAGATCCTAAATTTTTAAAAGACTCTACGTATTGATTATAAAATTTAAGATTATTTTCAAAGACACCGCTTAGATCTTCAAAATTAATTTTATCAGACTGTTTATCCTTGTCTTTTTTTGTCATTTTTGTCTTCTAATAATAGCCTAATAATTGTGATTAGAGTAATAACCTATATGTGCTTATGCAATATTTAAATATTGCATTTGCAAAAGAAAAAAGTCAATAAAATCAGTTATTTAACAAATATATTCGTTTTTAGACTTGAAATATATTGCACTGCAACATAAATATACCTCATTAAATAAAACAAGGAAAAAATAATGATGACAAATACAAACAATCCTTTTGAATTCTTTGATTTTCAAAAGATGTTAGCTGCTCTTAAAGTACCAGCAGTAGATGGTAATTCTGAGAATTTAATCAATGCTCAGAAAAAAACTTTAGAAACATTTGCTAATGCATCTAAAGTATTATTTGAAGGCTACAACGCGCTTGCTAAAAAGCAAATAGAAGTACTTAACAAAGCTATTTCTAGCGCTAAAGATGCTACTTCTGAATTAGCTAAGGGAAATCCTCAGCAATCAGCTGGTAAATCAATTGAATTGATCCAAGAATCAATCGTTGAAGCTCAAAATATTGCTACTGATTTCTCTAAGATTGCAGAAAAAACTGCAAAAGAATCTTTCGAAATTCTTAATAAAAGACTTTTAGAAGGTTTAACAGAAATCAAAAAAGTTATTGAAGACGAAAGCAAAAAAACTTCAGTTAAAAACTAATTAGTTTTTAACGAAAATTTAGAGGATTTGGTTAGTCTCCCCCTTATTTCTAGCCAAATCCCTCTAAAATCCTGATAAATTCACCCTAGTATTTAAAAATTCCCTTTAGTATAATTTTATAAATATTTAATCGAACGGGGGTCAAATAATGTCTAAAGTTGCTTTAGTTACAGGCGGTACAAGAGGAATTGGTGCTGCAATTGCAAACAAATTAAAAGAAGATGGTCTTAAAGTTGTTTGCACATATGTTGGCAAAGATGAACCTGCCCAAGCATTTTCAAAACAGACAGGAATAGAAGTTTTTAAATTTGACGTTGCATACTTTGAAAGTTGCAAGGCAGCAATTGCTGAAATTGAAAAAAAATATGGTGACGTTGAAATTGTTATCAACAATGCTGGAATTACTAAAGATCGTTTTTTACATAAGATGGCACCTGAAGAATGGAATGCAGTTATAAATACCAACTTAAATTCTCTTTTTAATGTTTGCAGAAACGTTATTGAAAAAATGCGTGCAAAAAATTTTGGAAGAATTGTATCTTTAAGCTCGATCAACGGTTTAAAAGGACAAGTTGGACAAACAAATTATTCTGCTGCAAAGGCTGGGATTATTGGTTTTTCAAAAGCTCTTGCATTAGAGAATGCAAATAAAGGAATAACAGTTAATGTTATTGCACCAGGTTACGTTGGAACGGATATGGTTAAAAAGATTGATCCTACAATTTTAAAGGGAATCGTATCTCAAATTCCAGTTGGACGATTAGCAGAACCAGCAGAAATTGCCGCCTTGGCAAGTTATCTAGTAAGTGATAAAGCAGGTTTCATTACAGGCGCTACCTTTTCAATTAATGGTGGCCAGTACATGCAGTAAAAATAAATTTAAAACGAAAGGGATAAATAATTAAGATGAGTGATAATGATGTTGTTATAACAAGTGCAGCACGAACAGCTGTTGGATCTTTCGGCGGTTCTCTTTCCTCTTTAACAGCTCCGCAATTAGGATCAGAAGTAATTAAAAAAGTTTTAGAAAAATCAGAAATTAAACCTGAACAAGTTGACACAGTTTACATGGGTCAAATTTTGGCTGCAGGCGTTGGACAAAATCCTGCACGACAAGCTGCAATTCATGCTGGCATACCGGTTGAAAAAACTGCAACGACAATTAACCAACTTTGCGGTTCAGGGCTGGCAGCAGTTGCATTTGGCTACAACTCAATTAAATGCGGCGATGCTAAAATAGTTGTTGCTGGCGGACAAGAGAGCATGAGCAACGCTCCACACTTTATTAACTTAAGAAATGGTGTGAAATTAGGTGACACTAAATTACAAGATTCAATGATTATTGATGGATTATGGGATGTTTATAATCAATATCATATGGGTATGACGGCAGAAAATGTTGCACAAAAATTTCAAATCACAAGAAAAGATCAGGACTCCTTTGCGGCATCATCACAAAGAAAAGCTGTTGATGCAATTAAAGCTAAAAAATTTAAAGATGAAATCGTTCCAGTAACTGTAAAAGTGAAAAAACAGGATGTGGTTTTTGATAAAGATGAATATCCAAAAGATGGAACAACGATTGAAAAACTTGAGGCATTAAAACCAGCATTTAAAAAAGATGGAACGGTAACCGCAGGTAATGCATCTGGATTAAATGATGGTGCGGCAGCAGTATCTTTAATGTCAGGTAAAACTGCACATGAACTTGGCATTGAGCCACTTGCAAAAATAGTTTCGTGGGCTGTATGTGGTGTGGATCCATCTATTATGGGAACAGGACCAATCCCGGCCTCTCGTCTTGCACTTAAAAAAGCAGGTTGGGGTGAGGATGAATTAGATTTAATTGAAGCAAATGAAGCCTTTGCAGCACAAGCCATTGCAGTGAACAAAGAGATGGGTTGGACCGTTGATAAAGTCAATGTGAATGGGGGTGCTATTGCACTGGGTCATCCAATCGGAGCATCGGGTGCTCGAATTTTAACAACGTTAATTCACGAAATGATCAGATCTCATTTTAAAAGAGGACTTGCCACTCTTTGTATTGGTGGCGGAATGGGAATTGCAATGTGTATTGAACGTAATTTTATCGATCATAAATAGTCTCTTTAATGGACTTTAAAAACATTAAAGTAAGATCTGAACAAGCTATTGGCTTTGTTCAGATAGATCGAGTTGCCGAGAAAAATTCTTTAGATATTGAAACCTCAAAAGAAATTTTACAAGCACTACAAAACTTTGATCAAGATAATTCAATAGTATGTATTGCAATTGAAGGTAATCAAAAACTATTCTCACCCGGCGCTGATATTAAAGAGTTAAATTCTTTAAATAAAAAAACCGCGGCTGATAAAAAACTTTTTGATGCCTTTGATGAAATCTACAATATTAAAAAGCCAGTTATTGCTCTTGTTGAAGGCTATGCTTTAGGGGGCGGGATGGAACTTGCACTCATTTGTGATTTTATTATTGCATCTGAGAATGCAAAATTTGGACAACCTGAAATAAATCTTGGCTTAATTCCAGGAATTGGTGGGACGCAAAGACTTAAAAGATATGCTGGAAAATATAATGCTAATTATTTGTGTATGACGGGCGAGATTATTTCAGCACAACAAGCACATAATATTGGAGTTGTTAGCGTTGTTTTAAAGGCTGAAGAATTTAAAGAAGGAGCTATGAAAATATTAAAATCAATTTCAGAAAAACCTCTTTCAAGTTTAGTTGAGATTAAACGCTTAATTAATAAAGATGCTTCACTTAAAGACGAACGACAAACTTTCTATAAACTTCTTGATAGCGATAATAAGAAAATAGGCATAGATAGTTTCTTAAATAAGAAGAAACCTGAGTGGAAAAATTAAATGAAAAAGAAATTAGATATTTTTAGAAAAGCTTTAGTGTGGGGCGTTTGTTTAGCTGGTTTACACTTAGTTTGGATTATTTTAGTTTTACTGCAATGGGCACAACCACTGCTAAATTGTATTTTTAAATTACATATGTTGAGTGTTCCAATACAAGTTCAACCCTTTAATTTGGTGTATGCAATTATTTTACTCTGTGTAACGTTTGTAATTGGAACTTTTTACGGTTTAATATTTTACAGCGTTAAGAAGAAATTAATAAAAAGCAATTAAAATAATTTTTTGTTTAAAAGTTTTAAAAAAAAATTTCAAAAAGTAAATAAAGGAAAAATATTTTATAGAATAGGTGGGCAAGGTGCTCCTTTAGTACTCCTCCATGGCTATCCGCAAAATCATTATATGTGGAATAAGATTGCAGATGATCTTGCAAAAAAATTTACAGTTATTCTTCCAGATCTAAGAGGGTACGGTCAAAGTTTTGTGATTGCAGGAGATAAAAATCATCTTAATTATTCCAAAAGGGAAATGGCAAAAGATATTGTCCAGTTGATGAATAAGATCGGTTATAAAAAATTTTTATTAGCGGGTCATGATCGGGGTGGAAGAGTTTCGCATCGACTTGCAAGAGATCATCGAGACAAAGTAGTTGCTCTGAGTGTTTTAGATATCTGCCCAACTCTTGATATGTATAATGCAACAGATCAAGACTTTGCTACTAATTATTTTCATTGGTTTTTTTTAATTCAACCAAAATTTATTCCTGAAAATTTTATAGCCAAAGATCCAAAAGCTTGGCTGAACTATTGTCTTAAAAAATGGTCTGGTGGGTTTAATTTTAAAGGGATTGAAAAATATTATCTAAAATATTTTAAAAATTATAAAAGAATACACTCAAGCTGTGAGGATTATCGCGCAGGAGCAACCATTGACCTCATTCATGATAAAAAAGATTTAAATAAAAAACTTAATATTCCCTTACAAGTTTTGTGGGGTAAAAATGGTAGAGTGGGCAAGAAATTTAAACCCCTTAAGGTTTGGCAAAACTACACGACTAAAAAAGTTGAAGGAAAAGGCTTTAACTGTAAGCATTTTGTGGCAGAAGAAGCTCCCCAGCAAACTTTAAAAGAACTTGTAAAATTTTTCTCTAAATATTCAGATTTTAATTACTAACGTAGGGAGACGCTCCTCTTACATCTAAATTAATATCGATATTTTTATTAATAGGTGGAAAAGCTCTTTGTTGACAGTCCATTCTAGGACAGGTTCTGCAATTCACCCCAATGGCTACCGCTGCATTTTCATCTTTAAGATTTAAAGAGTCTGCATAAACGAAATCTTTTGCATATTTTGCCTGACAACCTAAACCAATACTTAAAATGCTTCTATAAATTCCATGACGGCCAATTCCTTTTTCAATGGTTCTTGCGATACAAACATATCTTTCTCCATCAGGCATTTTAGAAAGGGCACAGTGAATTTTTCCAGGTAACATAAAAGCAGAATGAATATTCCATCGTGGACAAGCGCCACCGTATCGAGGTATTTGAATTCCAGATAAAGATAATCGTTTAGAAATGTTTCCAGCGATATCCGTTCTTAACATATGAAAAGGAATTCCTTTCATTTTAGGATCTTGCAAACAGGTTACTCGATGCGCTACTTGTTCAAACGAAACAGAAAAAGTGTGTTGGATTAATTCTAAATCATATCGATGTTTTCTGCATTCCTCATAAAATAATTTATAGGGCATTAAAATTGCAGCCGCAGTGTAATTGACTAATGAGATTGTTGTTAATTTTTTAGCAGTCTCTGATGGAAAGTTATAATCCTTAAGATAACTTTCAATTAAATTCATGGCCTCTGCCTGTACAATTTGTCCTGCGCAGTAAATTTTTTTTGTATCGAGAGTTAAGAAGTCAGAAAGATAAAGTGTTTTTTTCTCAGGCACATATCGTTTTACAAAGAAATCATCATTTTTTGGAACAACATCGATCACATCAATTTTATGATGCTTTTTTAAATATTCAACGAGTAAAACATGTCGAGTTCTAAAATTTCTATTTACTTGGTTAAAAATTTTATTTGCATACTCTTCTAGTTCTGGAAAATAGTTTTGGTTCTCTTGGAGAAAATCAGAAACTGCTTCACCTGGAAATGTTGCTTTAGGATTTGAAACGTTTTCACCCGAAATCATTTCAAGTTTATCATAAATTTCAGAATTGTTTTTTCTATAAACGTCACCAAGTCGAATTAAAGCTTTAGAAATTAGTGGGTTAGTTTCTATTAAGTCCTTCACTTCGATATTGGTAATGTCTAGATCTTCAAATAAATTATCACTTAATAGTTCTTGTAAATCATGGACCAAGTTTAGCTGATCATCTGATGATAGTTTTTTAATATCCAGATTTAAAATTTCAGAGGCTTTAATAAGTAAATCCGCACTTACTTTTCTTTTTCCGGACTCAATTAAGTTTAAATAACTTGGTGAAATTTCAAGTTTTTTTGATAAGTCGCCTTGGCTAATATTCAGCTTTCTACGCGCTGTTTTGATCTTAAATCCAAGTTGTTTACTCATAAAAATTTACAAAATTTACAATTTGTAAATTAAATAATAAAATTTTTATTACAAATTTACAAGCATTATCGCAAAAAATCTTTGAAAAATTAACGAATGTAAATATTGTAAATTTATTAACCAAGGAGAATAAATATGACACACAGAGAAAAACACAACATTGAAAGTAATTGCGTTTCATTCAATGACGATTGCTACAACGAAACTAATAGCTACCAAGAAAATATCAAAGCTATGGATGGTCTTGAAAGAAAAGTTATAACTGATGCCGTTTCCTCTGTTTATAAAACAGGACAATCTTTTATTAATTATTTAGAGCAAAAATTATCAATAATTAAACAAAATAAAGGCGGGTCTAGTAATGCCTAATACAACTGATACTTTAGTTAGAAAAAGATTAGAAAGTGTAATTGCAAACTATTCTGAAGAGGACGTTGAAAAGTTAAGAGGAACTTTTAATGTTGAATATACTGTTTCAAAAAATTTATCAAAAAAACTTTGGAAATTACTCAATACAGAAAAGTACATTAATACGTTAGGGGGACTCTCGGGCAATCATGCCGTTCAACATGCAAAGGCTGGTTTAAAAGCAATTTATCTATCAGGTTGGCAAGTTGCAGCAGATGCAAATTCTGCAGGCGAGATGTACCCTGATCAAAGTTTATATCCTTATGATAGTGCACCAAAATTAGTTGAGAGTATGATTAATGCTTTAATGCGTGCCGATCAAATTCAATACATGGAAATTTTGGAAGGAAAAATGGATCCAAAAAATAGTATTGATTATCATATGCCGATTATCGCAGATGGGGAAGCTGGATTTGGAGGTCCGTTAAATGTTTATGAATTGACTAAAAGATTCATCAAGGCAGGAGCTGCGGGAGTTCATTTTGAAGATCAATTAGCTGCAGAAAAAAAATGTGGTCATATGGGAGGTAAAGTTTTAATTCCAACGCAAAATGCAATTAGAAATTTAAAAGCAGCGCGTCTTGCATCAAGAGTTATGAATGTCCCTCTAGTTATTCTTGCAAGAACTGATGCGAATGCAGCAAAACTTATTACTAGTGATTGCGATGAAAATGATAAACCATTTTTAACAGGAGAAAGATCTGCAGAGGGATTTTATTATGTTAAAGAAGGAATAGAACAAGCAATCTCAAGAGGTTTAGCCTATGCGCCCTACTGTGATTTAATTTGGTGCGAGACCGCAAAACCTGATCTGAACGAAGCTAAAATTTTTGCAGATGCGATCCATAAAAAATATCCTGGAAAATTATTAGCTTATAATTGCTCACCTTCATTTAATTGGAAGAAGTATTTATCTGAAAGTGAAATGCAAACCTTCCAACAAAAACTTTCTGAAATGGGTTATAAATTTCAATTTATTACTCTTGCAGGTTTCCATGTGCAAAATTATTCAATTTTTAAATTTGCACAAAATTATAAAAAAGATGGAATGGCTGCCTATTCAAAAATTCAGCAACAAGAATTTGAAGCTGAAAAGGATGGATACACTGCTGTTAAACATCAACGCGAAGTTGGCACAACTTACTTTGATACCATTGCGCAAATTATCAGTTCAGGAAAAACTTCAACCACTGCAATGAGTGGTTCAACTGAATCAGAACAGTTTTAGTTAATTAATTTAGGGCCCGATTTAATCGTCGGGCTCTATGATCTTTTACAAGTATTAATTCCAAGTAAAGAATAAAGAGTACAATTTCTAAGAACTCCACTAACAATCAAACCAATCGCAAGCCAGCCCCAAGGACTAATCTTGCCCAGTGCTGTAAGCGTTACAATAATAACCCCTGCAGTAATTCTTAAAATCCGATCAGCGTTACCAACATTCACTTTCATATTATTTCCTCTATAAATTAAATTTTAAAGTTTCTTTTTTTCAAACCACTTAAATAAAAATAAAACTGCAAATGCAAAAATAACTGCAACAAGCCAATGAGAAACACCAAAGATATCAGCAACACCAACTTTACCAAGATCAGACCAAGATAAAATTGTATTTTTTAAGAATGGATAAATTTCAGCATAAATTCCAGCACCGATAATCATTCCCAAAGCTCCAAACGCAGCATGCCATCTTCCTTCACCAACAGCGCCTACGGATGTTCCTGGACAAAATCCCATAACGGCCCAACCCATTCCAAATAAAGCTCCACCAATTATCACGCCGCCAAAGTTCATAGACTTATGAGACAATGTAATAATTCCCATATCTTGAAGAAGTAAGATTCCAATCATACCAACTAAAATAGACGACAACATAAATTTTAAAATTGTCATGTCTTGAAGTAACATTGCACCAATTTGTTTTTCATAACGTAAAACTCGAGCACGCTGTAAAATAAAACCAAATGCGATTCCAGTTATAAGTCCTAAAATTTGTTCTGTATTCATAATTATAATTTTTTATAAATAAAGTTAGCAACTAATATTCCTAAACCAAAAAACATAGCCATTGCAAAGAATGAACTCATTGAAAGTTGCATCATCCCACTCAAACCGTGTCCACTCGGGCAACCATCTGCAAGTCTTGCGCCAATCATAGCAACAATTCCACCTAGCACAGAAAAGACTGCTCGTTTTACAACAGAGCCACCAAATTTTTGTTTCCAAACTGGAGGAACAGATTCTAACTTAAAACTCTTATCTAATTTTGAAGAAATGAAAGCGCCAATCAACACGCCAATGATTACAAAAAATTGCCAGTCTAGTTTAACTTTTTCTTTTGCATAGTAAGCATTTTCAGCCACATGCTCAGGGTCAATTGTTTGAAATAAAAATCCTGCAGCTCGAACAAATGTTGTTGAAGCACCAAGATAAGTACTTTTTCCTAAAAGAGTTGTTGTTAAATAAACCGATATGATTGCAAGTAAGCCAAGCCAAATTCCAGCAACATAAGGATTCCAGCCTTTATTTTTTTCTTTAATTTCTGGAATTTTAATTTTCATAAGTAGGCAACTACTCTCATTCTAAACTTTTTACAAAGAACAAAATTAACACATAATTTTTGTGTGTTTAAAAAACAGGATTTATTGACTTTATTCTATTGAATATTTAGAACAAAACAAGAACTTATTTATTATGAAAATACCAGTCATATTGCAGAAAGTATCAGCCGGTTTTCCCTCACCCGCCACTGATTATGTTCAAGATGAAATTGATTTAAACAGCGAGCTTATAAAAAATCCTCCCGCAACTTTTCTAATTCGTGTGCAAGGCAACTCTATGACTGATCATAAAATTATCAATGGAGATTTATTAGTAGTGGATCGAAGTTTGAATTTAAAAAATGATTGCATTGCTATTATTAATTTTAATAACGAATTAGTTGTTAAAAACATTATTAGAGAGAACAATAATTTTTATATCAAAAATAAATCAGATAAAATTTTAATTAATGAAAACTCAGACATCAATGTTTGGGGGATTGTCACTTATATTATTCATGCAGCCAACTAATAATAGAATTATTGCATTAGTCGATTGCAATTCTTTCTATGTTTCTTGCGAGAGATTATTTAGACCCGATTTAAGAAGAAAACCTGTTGTAGTTTTATCTAACAATGATGGTTGCATTATCTCAAGATCAACCGAAGCAAAGCAAGTTGGTATTAAAATGGGTGAGCCTTATTTTAAAGCAAAGCCACTCATTGATAAATATAAAGTATCCGTATTCTCATCTAATTATGAATTGTATGGAGATTTATCACGACGTGTAATGAAAATTTTAAAAAACTTTTCACCGGATATTGAATTTTACTCAATCGATGAAGCTTTTTTAGATCTAACAAATATTAAAATGGATAATGTTGAAGAGTATATTTTAAATATTAGAAAAGTTATTTTGAAGTGGACCGGCATTCCTGTTTCTATTGGAGCTGCGAATACTAAAACCCTTGCTAAAATTGCAAATCATATTGCAAAGAAAAATAAATTAGGAGTTGAGGAATTTATTTCAAAAGATAAAAATTATGTAGATGAAGTTTTAAAATCGTTTCCTGTTCAAGAAGTGTGGGGGATTGGTAGACAACTTTCAAAGTTTTTTAATAATAATAATTTTTATAATGCCCATCAGCTTAAATATGCTGATAATTACTGGGTTAGAAAAAACAGTAGTGTGGTTGTTTTAAAAACAATTCACGAACTGAATGGTACTTGTTGTTTTCCATTAAACTTTCAATATGTAGCAAGAAAGAATTGCTGCGTATCAAGATCTTTTGGCAAAACGATTACTGACTTTAATGATTTAAAAGAAGCAATCGTTAGACATTGTATGACGGCGGCAGAGCGAATTCGCTCAGAAGGATTAATTGTAAAATCTGTTTATGTATTTATTAAAACTAGCAGATTTAAAAAAGATTACGTTTCACGAGTGCAAAAAGTGGATCTGCCCATCGCAACAAATAATACTTTAGAACTAGTCAACGTATGCGCTAAAGCTTTAGAAAGTATTTATATTAAGGGTTATTTTTACAGTAAAGCAGGCGTTATATTTTCAGATCTAAAACCTAAAGATCATTATGAAAAAAACTTATTTTCAGATCAAAACTTAAATTTAGATCATTTGATGAAAGTGATTGATCAAACCAATAGTCGATTTGGCAGGGGCGCTATTTCTGTTGCAGCCGCTAGATTAAACAATAATTCAAGAATGAGACGCGATCATTCATCAAGAATTGATACCTCTTTTATAAAACTTGCCCCAACAGTAAGGGCACATTAATTATTGATTGTAATGATCAATAAACCAAAAGCATTTATCATCCTTGGCAATCAACTTTTTCCATTAAGCCAATTAAAAAATTTTAAAGACCATCATTTTATGATGGCAGAAGATTATCAACTATGCACTTACGTTAAACATCACCGTCAGAAAATATTATTATTTTTATCAGCGATGCGTTCTTATGCCGATGAATTAAAAAAAGCTAATTTTTCACTTACCTATTTTGACTGCAAGCATGAACTTTTTAAGAAAAGTTATGAAGAGAAAATTTTAATATTTCTAAAAAAGATAAAAGCAAAAGAAGTGAGCCTATTTGAAATTGAAGATAAGTTTTTTGAAAACCAATTAAAAACATTTTTTAAGAAAAATAATATTGAATATCATTTTATCAATTCACCAATGTTCTTATCGAGTCGAGGTGATTTTAAAGAATATTTAGAAATGAATAAAAAACCATTCATGGCGAATTTTTATAAAATTCAAAGAATGAAACACAACATTTTAATGAAAAATAAACAAGAACCCTTAGGGGGCAAATGGAGCTTTGATGAAGATAATAGAAATAAACTGGATCCTAAAGTTCAAATTCCAAATTTAATTACATTTAAAGAAACCACGCATACTAAAAACATAAAAAAATTTTTAGAGAAAAATTTTAATGACCATCCAGGCACCCTTGAAAATTTTAATTATCCAACCACTCGAAAAGACGCGCTTAATTTATTTTTTGATTTTCTAAAAAAGAAATTAAATTTATTTGGTGATTTTGAAGATGCCATCTCACAAAAATCACACGTATTGTTTCACAGTATGTTAAGTCCTATTATTAATTTAGGACTCATTACTCCCGATGAACTGGTCAACGAAACCTTGGCTTTTGCTAAAACGAATAAGGTGAAAATAAATTGTCTTGAGGGGTATTTAAGACAAATTATTGGTTGGCGTGAATTTATGCGAGGAATTTACCAAAATTATGAAAGTAAAATGGCAACGACGAATTTTTTTAAACATCATAATAAACTTAAAAATAGTTGGTACGATGGAACAACCGGCATTGACCCTTTAGATCACACGATTAAAAATTGTATTAAGTATGGCTGGACTCATCACATCGAACGTTTGATGGTCGTTGCAAATATTATGAATTTATCAAATATTGAGCCAAAATTAGTTTATCGTTGGTTCATGGAAATGTACGTGGACTCCTCAGATTGGGTGATGGCACCTAATGTTTACGGTATGGGACTGTTTAGCGATGGGGGGATTTTTGCAACCAAACCCTATATTTGTGCCTCGAGTTATTTATTAAAAATGAGTGATTTTAAACGAGGCGATTGGTGCGATACATTAGATGGATTATATTGGCAGTTTATTGAAAAAAATAAGGTTTTCTTTTCTAAAAACTATAGACTATCGATGATGGTTAAAATTTTAGAAAAAATGAGTAAAGAAAAAAAAGAAAAAATTTATTCAGCAGCGAATAATTTTATTAACAGAAATACTAATTAGTGACTTTATTTTTAGTCTTTATTATTAACACTGCGTTAGTTCTTTCAACCATTATCATTCACTATGAAACGTTATTTCAACTTTCAAAAAGACTTTCATTAACCAACAGAATTACTCCAAGTTATAAAGTTTTGATTTGTGTCTTTACAATTTTTCTAGCCCATGTTGTTGAAATTTGGTTATTTGGACTGGGTTATTATTTTTCATCCCAATTAGATGGAATTGGAAATTTATTTGGAAAAACTGCAAATCATGGAATTATTTTAGATTACGTTTACTTGTCCTTTGTTACTTACACTACACTTGGCTATGGAGATTTAGTTGCAAGTGGATATCTTCGTTACTTAACAGGCGTTGAAGCTTTAGTGGGTCTTATTTTAATTACTTGGTCTGCATCTTTTCTATTTATAGAAATGGGAAAATATTGGAGGGTTAAAAAAAAATAATGAGATTAATAATCTTATTATTCCTCATTGCTCCAACAACTCTTTTTGCCTTTGAAAATCCAAAGGTTAAAATAAATAATTTTTATATCCAAAAATATGAAGTCACTATTGCTGAGTATTTAAATTTTGCAAATAAAACAAATTTTAAAACGGAAGCTGAAAAGCAAGGCTTTGGTTATGAGTATGGTATTGGTTGGGAGAAGAGAAAGAATTGGAATTACAAAACCCCATACGGTAAAAATCCTGAAAGTTCAACAGAGCCTGCCGTTCATATTAGTTATTTTGAGGCTGAACAATATTGTAAGTTTATTAATGGTAGACTGCCAAGTTTTGAAGAATGGTCAATGGCTGCTTATACGCAAGTTTTAGATTCAAAAGTATTTGAGAAAAATAAAACCTATTTTTATCCAAGTGGAGATAAAGCAGAGAAAATGAATTCAACCGATCTACTCTCCTACAGAAAACATTATGATGTTTTAAAATTACCAGAAGGTATTAATGGTTTAGTTGCAATGGGAGGTAATGTTTGGGAGTGGACAAAGGACAGAAAAGATAACTCCGCTTTAACTGCAGGCTCATCCTGGTGGTATAGTTCAAGTAATACAACTAAAAATGGAGCTCAATTTAAAGCTGCAGATTTTTACGCCATTTATGTTGGCTTTCGCTGTGCATTTGAAAAGTAGCCATAATTAATTTATATAAACGCTTCAATTCATGGAATTTTTCTCTGAAGAAATAAGGATTACCATCCAAATTATTTTAATCGATCTCGTGTTATCAGCAGATAACGCCGTGATCATTGGAATGGCTGCATCGCAATTTGATCCAGCAATTCGAAAAAAAGTTTTAATCATCGGAACAGGTTTTGCCGTAGTTTTTAGAATATTGTTCTCAGCGATGACTGCATACTTGATGCAGTTTCAAGGCATTCGAACAATAGGAGGAATTTTATTACTTTGGGTGTCCTATAAATTATACGTCGATATTTTAAAGAAAAAAGAAGAGACAAAAGACATAAGCAAGTATCAAGTTAAGGAATCTGAAAAAAGTAACTTTAGAAAAGCTGTAATGACGGTCATTGTTGCAGATGTCACTTTAAGTTTAGATAATGTGATAGCCGTTGCAGGGGCAGCTGGCACAAATTATGCATTGCTAGTATTTGGTCTAGCATTAGCCATTGTTTTAATGGTGACTCTCGCTAATGCCATTTCTGTTTATATAAAAAAATACAAATGGATTGGGTGGCTTGGATTGCTATCAATTCTTTGGGTTGCTGCTGATTTAATTTGGGACGACATTAAGTTATTGCTTTAAAATTATTCAATGGAATTTTTTGCTGATGATTTAAGGCTGACGATAAAGATCATATTAATTGATATGATTTTATCAGCAGATAACGCAATCGTTATTGGTCTGTTTGCCTCACAATTTGATCCTAAAATTAGACAAAAAGTTTTGATTATTGGAACCAGTCTTGCAGTTTTATTTAGAATACTATTTGCAGTTTTAGTTGCTTATTTTCTACAATATAAGGGTGTGAGAACTTTTGGTGCAATTTTATTATTTTATATTGCTTATAAGCTTTACGGGGATATTTTAAAAGACAATCCTGAAAAGAAAGTAAAAATAAAAAAATCTCAACTAATTAAACAGAATGATAAAAAAAATTACTGGAAAGCTATTTTTACTATTATAGTTGCAGATATGACCATTAGCTTTGATAATGTCATCGCAGTCGCGGGTGCTGCAAAGTCTAATTATACTTTACTTATTTTTGGTCTTACGCTCTCTATTGTTATGATGATTACTCTTGCTAATGCGATATCAAAATATTTAAAAGAGCATAAATGGGTGGGTTGGCTTGGAATTTTATCTATTCTTTGGGTAGCTGTTGATTTAATTAGAGATGATTTTAAATTATTTTTTTAAATTAATTAGTAGAACATTAATTGTTCTGTTAATTTCAAATGTAAATATTATGGCAAACGAACAACCTGATTATACCATTATAAAAAAAGATAATGAATTTGAAATACGTCAATACACTAATTTTTTAACTGCGACCGTTGAAACCGAAGGAGAGCGTGATGATGCAATTGGTAAGGGTTTTAGAATTTTATTTAAATATATAAGTGGCGAGAATAAAAACAAAGAAAGCATTTCAATGACTGTTCCGGTGATGCAAAAAAGCACAGGAACCAATAAATGGAATGTTTCATTTGTGGTTCCTAAAAAATTTAATCTACAAAACGTGCCGCAACCTGATAATCAAAGTGTAAAAATTATAAATAATCCAAATCTTAAAGTGGTGGTTATTACTTTTTCAGGTTTATTTAGTGATAGTAATATTAAAGAGAATGAAGCAAAGATTAGAAACTATATAAAAGAAAAAGGACTTAAAATTGAAGAACCCGCCGTCTATGCAGGCTACAATGCTCCTTGGACTCTTTGGTTTTTAAAAAGAAATGAAGTTCTATTTAAGTTAGTAAATTAAAAATATTTACTAGGACCAATAAAATAATCAAATAAGCCTTTATAATATTAGTTAATTTATAGGGTTGACTTATATGCATATCCATGCGAAAAGTGCATATCTGATATGCATGATTCGCACATTAGATAACTAAACATAAAACAAGGAGTTAAAATGCTAGAAGGATCAAAAGGCTTGATAGCTAAAAATTTTGAAAACAAGCAAAAAGAAAAAAATATCGACAATATTAACCGTAATATGAAATCAGTTGATACCTACGGAAATGGTACAACAGGTTACAGAATTAAAAACGGTGTTAATGCCGGTAAGGTAGTGGGTCATATCACAAGACCAAAGTCCGAAATTTAAAGTTTTATTTGCCGTGCTCTGCATGGCAAATAAAAGTCCTATAGTCGCAACAATCTCAAAAGATCCCTTTTTCTGATTTGTCTATAGGCACGTCTGCAGCGTAAATATTTAAGCAGATCTGTAATAAATGCATTTGCTGCATAGCTACGAATTGTTGTAATGACAAACTTATGCGCGTTTCAAAAAAAAGAACCTTTGTTAAAACTGCAATTTATCGAGTTTGGATTTTAATTACTTCTTATATTTTTCTAAGTATCGTTGGAAAATCTTGGTCAGGGTCTATTCTGCCAACTCTTTCATTAAATTTTTTATACTCCATAGGTTACTACACGTACGATAGAATTTGGCAGAATATTAAGTGGGGAATTGAAAAATAATTAATGAATTGGATTATATTTAAATATCTGCTGACTGCAGGGATGGTTGTATTGATTTCT
>Ga0075460_10000303_pt1 | contig 18492 bp, 16 predicted proteins | sample DEB08_DNA_3_FD_77580 | JGI IMG/M metagenome (GOLD analysis project Ga0075460, IMG submission 77580) | Aqueous microbial communities from the Delaware River and Bay under freshwater to marine salinity gradient to study organic matter... | ecosystem: Environmental > Aquatic > Marine > Coastal ...
GAAACACGTCTGCGGCGTTGATGATTACAACCTGCGCTACCTTAAAGCGAAGCGCGATTGGGGGCATCAACTGGGAGAGGATGATCTGTCGATGCAGGACCCCTCCCCGGAAAGCTAATTGAGCCAGGGCGGCAGCGGGTCGCGGCCCAGCGGCAACTCCATACAGTTATCGGTAGCGCGATGCTGGTGCCCCACCATCTCGTCGTAGGCGCTGCGCTGACGCAGGAAAAATTCGCAGTCCAGTCTTTTCCGCAGCGTACGCTGCATTTCGAGCAGGTTCCGTGTTTTGAGCACTTTTCCTTTATGGTCGGTGATGACGCGCTCAGTTTTATCCACGGTCGCATGGGCAATATACAAACTGAGATCCACTGACTCGATTACCACTTTCGTCACCGCGTTGCTATCCAAATCGCGCAAACTCACCTTCATATCGGTCGCTCCAACCGTGTCTTTCAGGGCACTAAGCACTTTACGACCTGCATCGCGGGGTGGTTCCCTCGTTGAAAACCCCTTCGGCGCAGAGATGGCAATAACACTGACAAAAACCGGACAACCCACACCATCCCTCACCTGACACGCGAAGATGACACCATGGTTTTTCACCCACCCAAGCTCTATCGTGCTGGCATCGAGATTGAAGCTCTCCCGCGGTGTAGCGGGGTATACCGCTTCTATGATGAACAAGGTACGTTGCTTTACATCGGCAAGAGTGTCGATATACACAGCAGGGTCTCACAACATTTTAATGAAGGCAGAAAACCGGGCAGGCACCAGCGCCTGATGTCTCAGGTCTTCCGCATCGACTGTGAGCTGACCGCGGGAGAGATCGGTGCGCTGCTGACGGAGAACGCGGCGATCAAAACTGAGGTCCCGCTTTTTAACCGACGACAGCGACGACTGCGCAAGTTGTGGACAATAATGCTGTCAGCATCGAAATCCGGGTTTCTCCAACCTACAGCGGTGGATTTTGCACCGGCCGGGGCGCGCAGCACTGACACCTTTGGTCTTTATGCCAACAAACATCGGCTCATCACTTCACTCCAGAATCTGGCAAGGGATCACGCGCTCTGCCTGCGCGTCATGGGCATAGATCGTGGCACCGGGCCGTGTTTTCAGCATCAGCTGGGACGTTGCGATGGCGCCTGTGCGGGCGAGGAATCTGCTGTTTCCCACAATACCCGGCTCCTTGATCAGCTCAGCCAACAGCGGATCGCGGCCTGGCCTTTTGACGGCCCTGTCTTGCTCAGTGAGCGGACCATCCGCCCCGCCGAACATCAACCCGAAGAACAGTTTCACCTGGTCGATCAGTGGGCCTGGTTCGGCAGTTTTAACAGCGCTGAATCCGCCGCCGACGCGCTGCAAAGCCTCGGGCCCGGCACATTTGATCGCGACGCATATCGATTGATCTACAGTGCCATTTTCCGCGGTCGGGTCTCGCTGATCGATCCACACCGGCAGGTTGAGATTGTTAACCCGCTGCTAAGCGGAGTAAAACACGCCTCGTGAATATCGTCTGGTTCAAGCGTGATCTCAGACTCGCCGATCACCAGCCACTGGCCGAAGCAATCGCTCTCGAAGATCCGGTGCTGCTGCTCTACATCATTGAACCCGCGCTACTGAGAAACCCACATTACCGCGGTCGCCACTGGCATTTCATCACCCAATCATTGATCGATATAAATAAATCGCTCGCAGCGCTGGGTACAGAAATTCATATTCTAGAGGGCGAGCCAGAAAAACTGCTGCAAGCGTTACACCGCGATACGCCCATCAAAAAGTTGCTCAGCTACGAAGAGACAGGTCTTGAGGTCACCTTTGACCGAGACTTGCGCGTCGGAAAATGGTGTCGCGAACAGGGCATCGACTGGCGGGAGTTTCAAACCAACGGTGTTGAACGCGGCAGGCAAAATCGGAAAGGCTGGAATCGCGCCTGGCATCAGATCATGACAGCGGATGAGACGAGCGTCGACCTGGCGCAACTCGCTGATAAAGCATTGAAGCTACCAACGGCGCTGGCCGGCGCCCGCTCGTCTCGCTTGACTGCATGGCGAGAGCAAAAAGCCGAATTTTTGGTGGGGGGCGCGTCTCAGGGGAATCGGGTGCTCGAAAGTTTTCTTGAGTCCCGCGCGGAGGGCTATCAGCGGCATATATCGAAACCTCAAACGAGCCGTCATTATTGCTCGCGATTGTCGCCCTATCTGGCCTGGGGCAATCTGAGCATTCGCCATGTCTACCAGGCACTCAAGTCTCGACAGACACGGGGCGGCTGGACCCGGGCGCTCTCGGCGTTTGAATCCAGGCTCCACTGGCACTGTCACTTTATCCAGAAATTCGAGATGGAATGCCGAATGGAGCACGAAGACCTCAACCGTGGCTATATCGCCTTTCCTCGCCGGCAGGAAGAAGACAAAGTCGCTGCATGGTGTGAGGGGCAAACCGGCTACCCCTTGATCGACGCCAGCATGCGATGCCTCAAACACACCGGCTATATCAATTTCCGATCACGCGCCATGCTGGTGTCTTTTCTCACGCATCATCTATGGCAAGACTGGCGTCTGGGTGCAGCATGGCTGGGTTCGCTGTTTCTGGACTTTGAACCCGGTATTCATTACCCCCAGATGCAGATGCAAGCTGGCGTGACCGGTATCAACACCATCCGCATTTACAATCCCGTCAAACAGTCGTTGGACCACGATCCCGATGGCACCTTCATCCAAACCTGGGTACCGGAACTGGCGGGCCTGCCGCTGCCGTTCATCCACCAGCCGTGGCTGCGATCGGCGCTGGAGCGTCAGTTACATCCGATTGACTACCCCGAACCGATCGTGGATCTAAAATCCTCCTACCAGTTTGCAAAAGAAACGCTGTGGCGACTGAAGTCAGAAGATGAGGTTTGCATCGAACGCGAGCGCATTCTTAACCAGCACGTCGAGCGACGCGGATCTACCTCGATAAACGCTTCCCGCGGCTGAAACCTTTGCTATGCTGAGTCCGTAATGATCTGTCGGGGGTGACGACAATGCTGGTGATTCTCTGGATTCTGGGTGGTCTTGTTGCATTGATAGTGCTGGCGATGCTGGTGGTACCGATGTTCATCGACGAACAGGCCCTCATCGAAATGGCGCAGGAGCAGGTGCGCGCCAGCACGGGCGGCGAATTGCTGATTGAGGGAGAGACTGAGCTCAGTCTGTTTCCCCGATTTGGTCTGCGTCTGGAGAACACGTCACTGGACCTTCCGGCCAGGTCGGACTATGACCAGCAAATTAACGCATCAATCAGAGAGTTGGATGTAGGGCTCTCTTTGCTGCCGCTCCTGAGTGGCAATGTAGATGTGGGGACCATCGTAATCAGCGGAGTGACCGCTGATATTACGGAACCCCAGGCTCTCCCCCCCGCGCCTGAGCCGCTACCGATCATGAGTGACCGTCAGTGGGAAAAACGCGGCGAGCTAATCAGGGAAAACAAGGCACAGGAACGACAGCGACAACTGGCTGAGGACGCCGCTGTGGTCGCCGTTGCGATTGTCGCCGAAGCCGTTCGCATTGAGGACATTACGCTGATTCTGCGCACCCGAGACGGCAGCCTAAGCAATCAAATCAAGATCGATGCGCTGACGCTGTCTGGGGTCAATACCAGCAACGAACTCATGGGCCTCGAAGGCGTAATGACGGTACTGGGTGATGGCAGCGCTCAACCCCTAGGCATCACGTTGGATGGCGGTATTCGCGTTGCCTCGGATTTCAGCAAGATCCAACTGGACAATTTGTCTACCGAAGTCACCGGCGCACTGACGCAACCGGTAACCAGCACGTTGACCGGTGAATTCCTCATGAAACCTGCCAAAGCCGATTTCAAACTCGACGCAACGCTTCCCGGCGGCGACGTCACCGGCCAACTGGTTTGGTCTGCACTGGAGAGCCCGGAAATTAAAGTCAACGTATCGACAGCGCGGCTGGATGTCGATCAGATCCAGCCTGCCGCTGCGCCCCCCGAAAATGCTGACGCCCCTGCCAAGAGCTCCGCGCCGAACCCATCACAAGCGGGGCAATCGCCGCCACCCGTGCCGCTCCCCGTGGGCCCCCTGCGCGACCTCGATCTGGAGTTGCGAGTCACCGCGAACCAACTGATTGCAGCGGGTCAATCTATTACTGACGCTCAGGTATTGATGCGGGTGCTGGATGGTATTGCCGATATTCAATATATCCGCGGCGTCCTGCATGAAGGACAGCTCGATACGCGTATTGCGCTCAATGCCCGCCGCCCGGTGGTCGAGGCCGAGGTAAAAGGCGGACTAAAAGGGGTCAATATGGATTTACTGTTGGGGAGTCTGGGCAATCAAGATGCTGCCTCTGGCCGCATCGAGATGGGCTGGGACCTCGCCACCCAGGGCGAAACCAGTGGCGATTTAGTGGCCGCCCTGGACGGTGACCTCAGCGCGGGCGGGCAAGATCTGGTCCTTAAAAAAGTGTCCATTCAAGCGCTGGTCTGCAGCGCGGTAGCGGCTGTCAACAAGATTCCGCCCATCACCGGTTTACCTAATAATACGCCGATCACGGACCTATCCCTCGCAATCGACTTTGATGATGGCGCCGGCGATATTGAAAAACTCCGCTTCGCTACCCCCGGTGTCGAGATGAAGGGCTCGGGCGATGTGGATTTGAAGACCCTCGACTTCGGCTTCCGCCTTGAAGGGCAAGTAAACAATGACATCATGCAAGTGAGTTCTTTGTGTGTCATTGACCAACGTTACTCCGGAGTGGATTGGCCTCTCGACTGCAGTGGCAATCTGGCCTCGGAATCCGGTGCAAACTGCAAACTGGATGTGGCCTCCATCGCTCAGCAAATCATTGAGAACGAGGCGAAACAACAGGTTCAGGATGCGATAGAAGAGAAAGCCGGTTCGTTTATCAAGAAAATCTTCGGCGGTTGAATTGGAGTTCAGGGAAGCCGCTACAGCAGCACCGGGATTCGACCACTCTTATGCGCGCCTTGGCGAACGCTTCAGTACGCCACACAGCCTCGATCCCGTATCTGAACCGAGGCTGATTTTTTGGAATCAGCAGCTCGCTGACTATCTGGGATGGCCCGCAGATCCCATATCAGACCCCGTACAACTCGCAGCGCTGGCGGGTAATGAGCGACTGACCGACTCGCAACCGATTGCCACGGTGTATGCCGGTCACCAATTCGGTCAGTTCAACCCGCAGTTGGGTGATGGCCGTGCCACCCTACTGGGAGAGTGGATCACGCCGACGGGACAGCGCTTCGATATACAACTCAAAGGCGCGGGCCCGACGCCCTACTCTCGGGGGGGCGATGGGCGCGCCCCGATGGGGCCGGTGGTGCGGGAGTATGTTGTATCCGAGGCCATGGCGGCACTGGGAGTCCCCACGAGCCGCGCACTGGCGGCTGTAGCCACCGGTGAGCGAGTCTTTCGCAACCGGGCCGAACCCGGCGCGATTCTGACCCGCGTCGCGAGCAGTCATCTGCGGGTGGGCACCATCCAGTTTTTCGCTATGACACGTGGCGGCGAGGGACTTAAAGATTTGGTGGACTACGTCGTGGCGCGGCACTTTGCCACATCAGATGGCGACGCAGACGCCAAACCTGCCGTAAGGCTACTGGAAGGTGTTTGCCAGCATTTCGCGCGACTGGTCGCGCACTGGCAAGCACTGGGTTTTGTTCACGGCGTACTCAACACCGACAACGCCCTCCTGTGTGGCGAGACCATTGATTTTGGTCCCTGTGCTTTCATGGACCACTTCGACCCTCAGGCGAGCTTTAGCTCAATCGATCGCCAGGGCCGATACGCGTGGCATAACCAACCCGGCATCATGCATTGGAATCTCGCCGTGCTCGCAGAATGCCTGCTACCGCTGATCGATGACTCCGCAGAGGCCGGGCAGCAGATCGCGCAATCCATCGTGGATCGCTACCCTCTATTGTTCCATTCACATCATCAAAATTGGTTGGCATCCAAATTGGGGCTTGATCACATTCACGATTCGGATGCCGCCTTGGTACAAACCTTTCACGACACGCTGACCACAGAAAAACTCGACTTTACGCTGGCTTTCCGCTGGTTGACCGAGCAAGCGAACGGCAACCTGGAACACTCACCGCTGCCGGAGCTGTTCACCGCGCCTGCGCCACTGCAAGCCTGGGCAGCGCAGTGGAGCGACCGCCGAAAACACAATACGGGTGATCAGAAGCTCGTCACCGCGAACATGTACCGAGTGAATCCCGCTATTATTCCGCGCAATCATCTGGTGCAGCGCGCCATTGATACTGTCGAATCAGGAAACCTCGAGTGGGGCCAGGCATGGGTAGATCGTCTTGCCTCGCCCTATGAGTGGCGCGACGGGGATGAAGACTGGGCGCGCCCACCCCATGACGAAGAGCGCGTCACACAAACATTTTGCGGCACTTGAGCCCGAGCGTCGGGCAGCCTAGCGCGGCTATTAACGAGACGGGTTTTAGCGGTACGTCGTATAATCCCTGACTCACCACGGAGGTATCAACTTGGTCACCGAGTTTCTCGGCAAACAGCTGTCAGGGCCCTTCACCATACCCTCCGGCATTGTGACAACGACCCCCTCTATCATTCAGCGGGTGATCGATACGATGCCTGAGGTGGGCGTCATCACAACCAAAAGCATCGGATTTGAGCCGCGGCCGGGCTACCGAGAGCCTGTCTACAGCCAGTACGCACCGGGTTGCTTTGTCAATGCAGTGGGCCTCACCAACCCGGGCGTCGAACAAGCATTCCGCGGTCTCAGTGAGCTGCGCGTCCCCGAGGATCGATTTTTGCTGGTATCGATATTTGGTGGCTCCGTTGCCGAATTCGTTGCAGTAGCCCAGCGCCTTGCCTCGGTTGCCGATGGCCTGGAACTCAATTTGTCTTGCCCCCACGCTAAGGGTTACGGCATGGCGATGGGCCAGGATCCAGAGATGGTCCGAGAAGTTGTGTCAGCGGTTTGCGCGGCGGTTGATATCCCGGTGATCCCCAAATTAACCCCCAACGTTGATGACATCACTGTGATTGGCCGCGCTGCCCTCGAAGGGGGTGCGGCCGCGCTATGCGCCATTAATACGGCGGGGCCCGGGTATACCGAAAGCCACGGTCATCCCGTGCTGAGCAATGGCATGGGTGGCATGTCGGGCAAGGGTGTTTTGCCCATTACACTCAAGGCCATCAAAAGTTTGCGCGCCATAACCGACCTTCCCATTATCGGCTGCGGAGGGCTCTCTTCAGCGACTGACTGTCACGCTGCGGTAGATTGCGGCGCCAGCATTCTGGGCATTGGTTCAGGCTTGAGCGGCATGAATACCGCCGCGGTGGGCCGATACTTTCGCACCCTCGCCAACGATTTGACTGAGGGCACAGATCTGGCAGGGCAACAGACTCGCTACGACCTTGATATGGCCTTTACACCGTATACCGTGGCGGCAAACGAGACGGTGTGTGAAGACATCAGCATCATTACCCTCGATGGCGACCTCGATATTCAGGCCGGCGAGTATGTGTTCGTTTGGATCCCGGGGATCGGTGAAAAACCCTTTTCCTGTCTTACCCACAACCCGGTAAGACTGGCGGTGATTAATGTCGGAGAATTTACTGAGCACTGCTGCAATCTGCAGGTGGGTGACGCGGTGTACCTGCGCGGTCCTCACGGCGTTGCAGTAAAACCACCCGAGGAGGCCCACATTGTCTGTGTTGCCGGAGGCACCGGCCTGGCGGCGGTCTACCAGATCGCAGAAGATTTTGGCTCTACCGCGCAACCCGCCGATATTTTTGTGGGCGCGAGAACAGCTAACCGGCTTTATTTTCGCGATTCATGCGATCAAGTGGGCCGCGTCACCATTGCAACCGATGACGGCAGCGCCGGCTTTGAAGGGCGCGTCAGCGACGCCTTAGACGCTTTCCTGTCAACGCAAACAGCATCCGCCCTGTCGCGCATGGTCTTTTACAACTGTGGCCCTGCAGCGATGATTCACGCCAGTGAATCCGTACAGCGAAAGTACGTGGATAACCATCAAATTTTCAGTGCTATTGATTACCTTACGAAATGCGGCGTGGGGATTTGTGGTGCCTGTGCCGCACCGGACGGGCGCCGTATCTGTGTCGATGGCCCCTTCATCGCCCAGGAAGCTGACTCGCAACGCATTAACGTTGGGGCCAGCCCGGCTTAAAACATTCGCTGATTGATCGCTCCTGACTCAAAAAAATAAGGCCGCTAAGGCGGCCTTCATTGAGTCACCCGCCCTTATCGACTGATGGTGTAGCCCATTTGTTCGAGGACAAAGCGATCCTCAGACAGATTCGCAATGGCAGTGACCTTGCCCTCATCGTTAAAGGTCATTCGTGTCACCTGATGCGCCTCGAATGGCAACCCAGAAACGTCGTCTGTATTCCAAGCTTGCGTCCAAACGTAGACAACGTTCCCCTCACCTACCGCCTCATGGAGCGTCCATTTCTCCGGGCCCCAATCGTCATCATCGGCGCCACTCATCCACTCAAGCATTTCTGCCTTGGACGTCGGGGCACTGACGATGCCTCGGCTGACGTCAATCGCTATCTCCTGACCATCTCGGGCTACAACAGCCGATACGGCTTCACCAGGCTTACCACGAAAGGGCAGTCGATCCATGTTTTCCGCGTTTACCTCGACGCCTCCCACCGAGATGAATTCATCTCCAGCTTGAAGAATGTCGGCTACTGGGCTATCGGCAATGACGTTAGTGACCACCATTCGGCCCTGTTCAAGTCCTTCCTGATTGTCCCACTGAAATCCAAAACCCACGTATCGGTCTCGGTACAGTAAGCCTTGGTCGGCCATATTTTGCTCAACCATTTCCATTGCCGCCGTCCTGCTGGTTGAGACTGCAGTAACCCAGGCCTTGGCGAGTTCCACATTGGCGTTGGCCGCTGGCTGCTGATTGCAAGCTGTCAGACCCAAAACCATGGCGACTAACGCCAATCCAAATGACACTGACTTCATGAGTTCCCCCTGATTTAAGTTAGCTATTGATTTTTTCCTTTTTCATCACGGCTAATGTCGCGAGTGACCATTGATGCCGTGATATGACGATATTAGCGTAACGCGAGAACATGACAACTTTATGAATAGGTCGCTATATCAAAGCACGGAGCCATCCCACAGCGGTGACGCTAACCCTCCAATCCACAAACGAGGACATGGCCTTAGTCATCGAAAGACCTAGCGTTCTTAGCAATTCATGACACCTTAATGCCTTTGGTTGACTGGGAAGGCAAAACCGCCATGATGATCAGGTGTTGGCTGTCGAGACACGGGAGAGACACTGGCAATGAAGCTTGATTTGCTTGCCCACGACGACCTGAGCTGGGCTCATTACCACGAGGCCGATGACTATCCTTATGCGGTCAGCTATTGGGGGCATATCCTCGATATCGATGACGCGGGTCACCTGAGCGTGCTCTACCGATGGGACGCGCATAGGTACTGTCACTTCCATCGCCATCTCTGCACCACCACTTCGGTAGTACTTGAAGGTGAGTTGCACGTGAGCACGTTCGAAAATGGTGAAGCCGTAAACTCAACCGTCAGGCGAAGGGGGCATTACGCCAAGATGCCCCCGGGCGACGTACACATGGAGCAAGGTGGCCCCGAGGGCGCATTGGTGCTGTTTGAGCTCTATGCCCCTGACGGACGATTGACAGATCAGCTATATCCTGACGGCGGCATTAAACGCACACTCACCACCGATGACCTGCGAAAAATGATGGTACGGCAACAACAGCTGGTAGCGGCATAAGCCGACCACAACTTTTACTGAGACTGAGGCTAACGATATGTCTGGAGAGCTCCACCCCCTGGCACCACATACACTGCCGCCCTTCGTAGGTGGCGCCGATGGCAGCGACCCGCTGTTCTCAGCCATCACCTTCATCGTGGTCGTAATGGTATTGGTCATCGGCGTCTTTTATCTCAAGCTGCATGCCATACCAGAACAACTGGCGCACAAGCACAGCAATACGCAATCGCAGCTTATTATGGTGCTCGCATTGTTGGCGCTGTTCACGCATAACAACGTATTCTGGGTCGCCGCGCTGATTCTCGCGTTGCTGAAATTTCCGGACTTTCTCACGCCGATCAACAGTATTTCGGATTCCTTAAAAAAGCTGACCGCGCAGGAGGGGAGCCCGTCTCCGAATGACTCAGTTCGTAGCGAGGAGGGCCAATAATCATGCTGGAACTCATTCTTTGCTCTCTCGTCACCGTCCTACCCGATTATCTCTACCGCCGTCATCGCGAAGGCAAGCGATGGGGAGACCAGATCACGTTTTTCACGATGTGGTACGAACTGCGCTGGGGGATCACGGCTTGCCTGATCCTCACCGTGGCCTTAATCACCATCGTGTTTTACTACCACCCGTCGACCACGAATGCCGGTCCCTACTTCCGCACTATTCCCTTACTCCCTGAAGGGGGTGGTCGTGTAGAAGAGGTATTCGTAAAAAATGGCGACGCGGTAGAGACAGGACAACCCCTGTTTAGCCTGTTGGATAGCGCGCAAGTTGCCAATGTAAACCTGGCAGAGAGCCAACTTGATCAAATCGCCTCTGCATTTGCTCAGGCAGAGGTTCAATTAGAGGCAGCCCAGGCCACGCTAGTCCAGGCCCAGAGCGCGTTGGCACAAGCAGAGAACGAACTGGCCAAAAAATCCGAGCTGGCTTCACGAGGCCAGCAGTTGGTCAGCAAGATAGAGATCGAGCGTCTCGAGAATAACGTCGCCCAGCGCCGCGGAGGGGTACAGGCTGCCCAAGCCAATATAACCGCTGCACAAACCCAGATATCCGATGTGCTACCCGCGCAACGCCAGAGTGCCCAGCGGCAACTGGAGCAGGCACAGGTCGCGCTGGACAAAACAGTAATCTACGCGGGGGTCGACGGGCAGGTTGCGCAATTTTTCTTGCAGCGTGGCGACTACGTGAATCCCATCCTTCGACCCGCAGGCGTATTAATTCCGTCCAGCGGCCCAGAGTCTGGTCGTTTTCAAATAGCGGCCGGGTTCAATCAGCTGTCGGCGCAGGTCATCAAGCCAGGCACCATTACCGAGGTGGTCTGTATGTCCAAGCCCTTCTCGGTGATCCCGATGATCGTCACCCGCGTGCAGCCAGTTGTGGCAGCTGGGCAGCTAAAGCCCTCAGACGTGCTGCTTGACGCACAGCAACGCGCGCGCCCGGGAACGCTGACAGTGGTGATGGAACCACTTTACGAAGGTGGTCTCATGGACGTCATGCCGGGGAGCAAGTGCATTGCGAACGCCTACACCAGCAATCACGATTTGCTGGAACAAGGCGATCTCGGCCTGGGTCAGACGCTCTTTCTGCACATGGTCGATACCGTGGGTGTGATACACGCCATTATTCTGAGAATGCAGGCGTTACTGATGCCCGTACAGATGCTGGTATTTGCCGGGCACTGAGCACCTTGATGTGGCGCTGTTCAAGAAGGCAGCGCCGTTAACTGCTCAATCGTGATGGCGTGATACCGCTTCATTATCAGCAGCCCCGACTTCGAGATCGCTTTCGCCGCGCCAGGCGTTGCGGCCGCATGCGAGGGTCCAGATCAGCACCACAGCCCACCACAGCATAAAGAACCAGTCGTTCTTGTCGGTGCCGTTCCACTCTAGCCACTCAAAGACATAGAGCTCTGCGAACAAGTCCACTGCCAGTAGCACCAGAAGGCCGCAGATCCATCGAATTCCGGCTGACACAAGGCGCCTTGCCATACCTGCGCTCTCCCTGACCATTGGTGCTCGATATCTACCAGGGGCGAGAACATAACGAACATAATCCAGAACTGTAAAGCGAAGTTTTAAAATCCACCGCCCTCCCCCGCCCGTATCGCTAAGTACCAAAATATGAGACTGCCACCATGTTCCACGGAACTTCACTTCAGCATTTTGTATCTCGAACTTTTCACTCGGGGCAGTGGATCAAGTTGGTTCACCCGCTATGCCTCATGCTGCTCATGGGCGCTTGTAGTTCCACGTCTGTCACCGATTATCAGGATCGCGAGCCCCGCTTCGAACCTGAATCTTTTTTTGATGGCGCGCTCACGGCCCATGGTGTTGTTAAAGACTTTTCAGGCACGGCAATTCGCCACTTCAACGCTGACATTGTTGGCTGCTGGTCAGATGGCGTGGGCACCCTGGATGAATCCTTTGTGTTCGACGATGGAGAACAACAAACGCGGGTCTGGACGCTGACCCCCTCTGGCGACCAAACGTATATCGGCACCGCCGGTGACGTTATTGGCGACGGCACGGCGCGCTGGGAAGGTAATGCAATGTTCCTCGACTACACGCTGCGTATTGCGCTGGAAGACAGCAGCATCGACGTACACATTGACGATCGCATGTACCGCATCAGCGACAATGTGGTCGTTAACGAATCCAAAATGCGCAAGTGGGGCTTCGGCGTCGGTGAAATCGTTCTCACCCTCATTCGCCACCCCGATCAGCCTGTGGACTGCCCCGCGTAGCTCTCGGGCTCACGCGGGGAGACCCATTTTTTTTAGCCTATCCCCGCCTCTCGTTATCGAGTGCCTGATCGATAGTCACCACCAGCAATTTTCGATGCGCGCCGGTCATCGCATCATCGGCATCACTCGTTGCTAGCGTCTCTTTTAACTTGAGTAGTTCAAGTAATGCGATCGCTCGGGCCGACGTATTGTAATTTGGCTTTCCGGATATACCCGCAACGTCAATGAGCCTATGCACATACTCCATCTGCAAATTACGCCGAAAACCATTTACTGCGCTCTCCATATCAGCGCTGAAAATTGCATTGGTCAGATCACTCATCATTTCTTCTAACGGATAGCCATTGCCATACAACGCAGTGTCTACAATACGCGTCAGCACGGTGGGATGAAGCAGATGATCGAGCACCCGCTGCTGGCTAGCGAGCACCGCCTCATGAATTTTGGGGTCCTCGGTGCCGCGGCCGTGCTGAAAGCCTCGACGCTCGGGGGCTGTCGTACGCCACAGCGCGCCATCCACATCGAAGGCATCAGGAGAGAACAGGTGCTCAGCGAGCGCCTCCATGGCTCTTTTTTGTTCACTTCGCTCGACGGGTCGCAGTGGCTCACTGCCCTGGGTCTGACCCACGACAGCGCGATCAACATAAACACCGCCAACCCACCGCGAAATCACACCCGCGCTAATACCCCACAGGCGAACAATCAGAGCGGCGCCGTCAACGGTCTGTTGATAAGACTTGCCCGCCTCCGGCGTCCAGTCCGCCATTTTATTTAACGTGCTCTGCATCAGCGCCATTTGTGACGCCGCATGACCGATCGAATCTGAACTCAGGTCATAAATATTGACCCGCGGATCCATGCCTGTACCAGGGCTACGCATGTCGTCGGCGTCATTGCCAAAAGCTAGGGCCGGCTCCGAGGATCGCGCGGCAATCGCGAGCAATCTGTCGCGCTCGGCATCAGGATCCTCCAGTGCTGGCGAGTACGCGTACTCGATATACCAGTCGTCGTAGGGACCCGGTGCAATCGTATAAAACAGGGTTTGCGCGTCTGCGCTGGGCGCATAGTTTACCGCCGGATAATCCATCACCGAGCCCGCCAGAATGCCGCTCTCCATTACCTGCGGGTCCTGAATCTGCTCGAGATCCAGAATCTGGGTGGCCTTCATATTATGGTTCATGCCAAGGGTGTGGCCGATTTCATGCAGAATCAGGTAATACATGCGGTCCCTGACCAGCTGCTCCTCAATGGCGTTGCTGCCCCCCATCACGTCGGCGGACAAATTGGCGAACACGCTACCCATCCCCAATACATTCTCGACCGAACACAGATGCTCAGAAGGCCACAGGACGGGAGCAGTGGCAGGGGGTTTACCCTGAATCAGCTCGCGAGCCAATGACGAACGGTTCAAAAATGAGAATTCGAGCATTACGTCAGCACCGAGTAACTGCCCAGTGCGCGGGTTGGCGAAACTGGGCCCGTATCCACCAAAAGGGGGGTTGGGTGAAGACGTCCATCGCAGTACGTTGTAGCGCAAGTCCCCGGCATCCCAGTCGGCATCATCGGGCTGGATCTTTACCGCCACGGCATTACTAAAACCAGCCTTCTCAAAAGCCTTATTCCACTCCAGCGCAGCCGCCTCAATCAGCGGTCGCCACTCGACAGGCGTCGTGTTTTCAATCCACCAGGTAATGGGTTCCACCGGGTCGGATAACGCCGCATCCGGGTTCTGCTTGACCAAATGCCATCGATTAATGACATCGCGATACGGAGCCGCCTCATTCGAAGTCAAATCAGTAATTTGCTGATTGAATGAACCCAATCTCGGGTCGGCACGGCGTGCCTGGTAATCGTTATCGGGCATCTCAATGAGACTATGCAGCGCCCTGATCGAAATATTGCGCGGGTCCGTGACAGCGTCTGACCCACCCACCAGCGGCTTGGGGTTGTAAAAAACGTACTCTACTTCGATATCCGTATTGAGCGGGTAACTCCGTAGCGCCAAGATCTGACTTTTCTCGGCATTGAACTCCCCTACTTTGAACTGTGCCCTCGAATCTGCGTCAGGATCTGACGTCGGGGTCAGTCGGGTGAATGCCTCCGACAGGAAAAGGCTGTCTGAATCGATCAGCAGCTCGCCCGTTTCTTCATCTTCCGCGAGAATAGGCTGCACGGCGAGAACCGCTCTGGTGATGTTCGCCTCTGACGCTCTGGAGATGGCATTGTCGGGGTCAAAGTAAAAGGCTGTGTTTTGCCGAACGATCGCAACCTTATCGAATCGACGTTCAATGGTGAAAACGAAACGGGGTCCATAGGCACCTCGGAAACTGCCCGCATCTACGACACCGTCAGCGACATGAACGAAGTAAATGTACTCCTTTTGTAGCTGTGCTGGCTTGAGTAATAAGGCGGTTTTGCCCGTGTCGGTGTCGCGATAGAAGGTAAATAAACCCGCAAACTCGGTGTCACCTTCAATCAACTCGGCGATGGTTTTTTCTTCCTTAGCGTCCTCAGACGCCTCAGTGCCATCGGCATCTTCATCTGACCCCAGCGCTACCGAGGCCCACAATATCGATGCGAACAGGGTGATCAACCATCTGAATTGATACGTCATTAAAAGATCCTCATTGGTGGAGTCGTCTCCCGGCGCTTGGAGATCGCGGCTACCGGCAGGAAGAAGGTAACGTTGCATTAGGCTCAAAGTCGTAATTCAGCGCTACGGATTTCGTTAGATGGATTGCAACCGCGAGAGAAATAGCCCTTACAAAGTTTCTCTCGCCTTTGCGCACCATGTTGGTGCGGCAGTATAGCGGCAGATACCGCGCGAGCAATCCCTAGACGCTCAGAAAGGCGTCGCTGACTCGCGGCAATCGATTAAAACCGATAAGTTACGCCCGCAATGACGTCGTTACGTGTGCCGCCAGCACCGATTTCCAACATGACGCCCCAGACCGGGGTCATCTGCAAGTTGGCTGCCAGCACTTTCCATGTGATGACTCGTCAATCCCGAAGAATTTGATTTACCTCGAGTATATATCCGTCAGCGTCATAGAACTTCGAGACCAGCACGCGGATCTCGCCGACGCCGCCGTAGCCTGGGTAAGAAGTCAGTTTGGGCTTGCTGATGATCTCAACCCCCGGTGCGCTCTCAATAGTCGACCACTTCTCTTCAAGCTCCTCGATGTTGAATAACAGGATGGCATTACCCGGCGTGAAGCCCTCTCGCCGAACGGGTTTGGTATGGGCGGGGTGATCCGGGTACCCATATTCGTAATCAATCAGACCGATAACCCCAACATAGTCATGCGATGCCTTAAGGAAAATAAGCCGTAAGCGCTGTTCACGATCCTCACTGGAATGTGGTCGATTAATCTCTTGGTCGTAGATCACCTCCATACCCAATCCATCGCGGTAGAGCGTCAGAGACGTCTCTATGTCACGCACAACCAGCGTGGTGCGGCGAAACAGCAGGGGGAACTCCGCAGCTGCCACCAACGGGTCATCTACTTTTTCCTCTGCGTGATGCCCCGCCTGCGCGACCAAGGGGGCCAGGAGGGCTACAAATACTGCGGGCAGAACAGCACGGATTATCTGAGGCATACCCTTGACCTTGCTATTTATTATTTGTAATAAAGTTACATCAATAGATCTTTTGGATGCAAGTTCGTGCGCAGCGCGCCTGCTTTGCGGTTAAGGCCTGTCCACAACAGGGCAGATTGTTACTACTGGCGTTGATTCAGTGGCTGTCCAAAAGTAGAGAACAGGCCAGATATTGAGTCATTCAATCAGTTCAAGGAGATAACCCCACCGACCAACTGTGACGCTCTAAATCAGCATCTGAGGAGGCAAACTGGTTGGATCAGGCAAGGGCAGAACTCAGTCCTTGTCTAGGACGGTCTAACTGGGTGTGGACGGGAAGAGCAGAAGCGGCCAGCAAACTTATCAGGTCGTCAATGATACAGACACCAATTTTCGGGCATGGATCGCAGCGCAATCGACAATTGGAAACCGTGAAGTCTCTTCGTCGTAGACCAGTGCCAGATCGGTCCCGCCCATCAATACCGAGTCAACTTCAGAGCCTTCAATAAGTTCCAGACAGGCCGCATCGAAAGTTTCCCGTTGCGGCGCTGTAACCGAGCCTGACGCCGCCATTGCAACATAAGCTTCGTGCACATTCGCGAGCAGCTCTGGCGATGGTGTGATCACCTTGACCTTCCCAAGACCGCCGTAGAACGCTGACCTCATGACCGTCTCGGTTCCCAAGATCCCAAGGCTACTGAAGCTTTTAAGCTCGACCTCCTCACTGACAGCGTCGATTAAATCAATTACTGGCAAAGGAGACGTCTTCTTGAATTCTTCAATGCAGAAATGTCCCCCTATAGAGGTGACAGCAACAAAATCAGCACCTGCGGCTTTGAGGCGACCCGTTAGTCGTCTGTATATTTCCACCTGACTTTGTCGATCATCTCGCTTCAGATTGCTGACCAGCGTCGGTGTATCCGCATGAACGATGGTTAGGTCAAGTTCTACACCCGATTCGGCATACGCTGCAATAATCCTTCGGTAGTAGTAGTCCGTAGCGGCAGGACCTATTCCGCCTATTAAACCGATGTGGGCTGGCATATTGTCCTCTTGCTGCAACCTTATTAGGGGGGGAAGACTACCGTTCTACCCTTTCTTTGACTACGAAGAGAAAAGGTTTTTCGCGTCGAACTGCCTCTTTTTTTTCAATCGCCCACCAAAGACCTCAACTGACCACCGATGATGCTCTAGCACATCACCTAATTTGGCAGACGAGTTAGACAGCGGTGGATTGGAGGGCTGCTGGTTCAACTTCGTTGTTAGACAGAGGAGGTCATTGACTACTTTTGCGCAATGTCAAAACAGGTTTAACAAGACTAGACTTAAGTCATTTGACTGAAACTGCCACTGCTTTGACATACGAAATCGCAAAATTTTTTCACATAACGGGGGTGGTCATGCTCATGGGCAACATCACCGTCACAGCCATATGGAAGTATTTTGCTGATCGTACGCAAAGCCCAGTGGTGTTGGCCTTTGCACAGAAGTTAGTTACCTATACGGACTGGTCTATGACCGTTTGGGGTGTAGTGCTACTGATGGGCGGAGGTTATTTCATGGCGTTTTCTGCCAACTTGCCACTAACGCAACACTGGTTGTTATGGAGTCAGGCACTATTTGTCGTAGCAGGTCTTATCTGGCTGTGTGTGCTGGTGCCAATTCAAATTCGACAAGCAAGTCTTGCGGCAACGTTTGCTAGCAACGATGTTGGAGACGGATATCGCAAACTGTCACGTCACTGGCTGATCTGGGGGCTAGTCAGCACAGTTCCGCTGTTAGCAGCCACTTGGCTGATGATTGCGAAGCCCGCAAATGGGCTGTACTAGTATGACTGCGACAGGGTTGGGCGGTAACCGTCACGGTCACAACGGCAGTTAACCTTTTTTAAATTTAGCCTCTGATCTGTCTCGGCAGTATCACAGGTATCGGCGGAAGACTTTGGTGGGCCCCTGCCTATAAATTTGGGGGCGGGTATACGAGTCACTTTGTGTTACCTCCATGGATATTCCTCAGTAAAACCGCATAAATAATGGGTTTCAGAGGCATAATTTAGGAGATGGTGCCGGAGAGAGGAGTCGAACCTCCGACCTTCGCATTACGAATGCGCTGCTCTACCAACTGAGCTACACCGGCTTGGGCGCAGGATGTTAAGGAAAAGCCTCCTCGGGCTCAATACCTTTTGATAAAACACCATCGTCAAAAAGAATCCAGGGTACTGAACACAGGGCCATTGGATGTAGCACTCGTGGGGACTCACATCCCTGAGCAGGCATTAATCGAACCCATCTTTATGACCAAGTTTGTGACGCGGCTCATTCGCGACGGCCTCAAATTGATCAAGTAGTACCTAGTGGTAGCACCGATTCTTCGACATTTT
>Ga0075460_10000306_pt1 | contig 18403 bp, 17 predicted proteins | sample DEB08_DNA_3_FD_77580 | JGI IMG/M metagenome (GOLD analysis project Ga0075460, IMG submission 77580) | Aqueous microbial communities from the Delaware River and Bay under freshwater to marine salinity gradient to study organic matter... | ecosystem: Environmental > Aquatic > Marine > Coastal ...
CCGGATCCGCAACCCACCCCTGACCCTGATCCAAACCCGACGCCGAGTCCGTCCGGTGATCCGCTGACCGACCTGCAGGCGGCCCTGTCCGATGCCCAGGCGGCCTACGACAAGGGTCAGGCGGCGCTCGCGGCCGGGGACTGGACGGCGTACGGGCAGGCGCAGGTCGAGTTGGAGGCGGCGCTACGTCGTGCCGCTGAGGCGGAGGCCAGGCTCACCGGCGAGGACGGCGGACAACCGGCCTAGGCCATCCCCGCCCTCCCTCGCCGAGTGTGCACTCCCGCGCACGAAATCGGCGAAATCCCTGCACGCGAGTGCACACTCGGTGACAGGGGAAGTGGTGTGGCTAGTCCTTCTTGGTGTCGCGCCCGGTGGCCTTGCGCACGCCGCGACGCACGAGGCCGTTGCACAGGACGCCCAGCAGGAAGAAGATCACCAGCATCAGCCACAGGGGCAGGGCGATCGTGAGCCCGAACAGTTGAACGTTCGTGCTCTCACTGTTCTGGACGATGACCACCAGGGCGAGCACCGCGATGATGCCCGCGATGACGGCTCCCCAGGGCACTCCGCCCTTCTCGACGTCCTTGCTCTCGGCCATGACTACTCCTCCTGCGTTCGGTTGCCGCCCTAGTGTGCCGATAGGGTCGCCTCGTGTCCAAGGTCCTCGCATCCCTCCCCGTAGGTGAGCGTGTCGGGATCGCCTTCTCCGGCGGCCTCGACACCTCTGTCGCCGTCGCGTGGATGCGCGACAAGGGAGCCATTCCCTGCACCTACACCGCCGATCTCGGCCAGTACGACGAGCCTGATATCGCCAGCGTGCCCGACCGGGCGCTGCAGTACGGCGCCGAGATCTCGCGGCTGGTGGACTGCACCCCGGCGCTGGTGGAGGAGGGGTTGGCCGCCATGTCGTGTGGCGCCTTCCATATCCGCTCAGGTGGGCGCACCTACTTCAACACCACTCCGTTGGGGCGTGCGGTGACCGGCACCCTCCTCGTCCGCGCGATGCAGGAGGACGACGTCTCCATCTGGGGTGATGGATCGACGTACAAGGGCAATGACATCGAGCGCTTCTATCGCTATGGACTGCTGGCCAACCCGCAACTACGCATCTACAAGCCGTGGCTGGATGCGGACTTCGTCGGCGAACTCGGTGGTCGTACCGAGATGTCGCAGTGGCTGAGCGAGCACAATCTGCCCTACCGCGACTCGGTGGAGAAGGCGTACTCCACCGACGCCAACATCTGGGGGGCAACCCACGAGGCCAAGCAACTCGAGCATCTCGATGTCTCCGTCGAGATCGTCGAACCAATCATGGGTGTGCGTTTTTGGGATCCGGCCGTGGAGATCGCCACCGAGGACATCTCCATCGAGTTCCACCAGGGTCGTCCGGTGCGCATCAACGGCCGCGAGTTCGCCACCGCGGTCGACTTGGTGCGCGAAGCTAACGCCATCGGCGGCCGACACGGCCTGGGCATGGCCGATCAGATCGAGAACCGCATCATCGAGGCCAAGAGCCGCGGCATCTACGAGGCTCCTGGCATGGCGCTGCTCTTCATCGCCTACGAGCGGCTGCTCAGTGCCATCCATAACGAGGACACCATTGCGAACTACCACGCGGAGGGTCGCCGGCTCGGTCGGCTGCTCTACGAGGGGCGCTGGCTCGACCCACAATCGCTGATGCTGCGCGAGTCCCTGCAGAAGTGGGTGGCCTCCGCTGTGACCGGTGAGGTGACCTTGCGTCTGCGCCGTGGTGACGACTACTCAATCCTCGATACGCGCGGTCCGGCGTTGAGCTATCACCCCGACAAGTTGTCGATGGAGCGCACCGAGGACGCAGCGTTTGGGCCTACCGATCGCATCGGCCAACTCACCATGCGCAACCTCGACATCGCCGACACCCGGACCAAGCTCGAGATGTACGCCGGCCAGGGACAGTTGGGCTCCGGCCACGTCGATCTCGTCGGACATCTCGATGCGGGTGGCGCGGCGGCCATCGCCGCGCCGTCGGAACCGGTGACCGACGAGGAGATGCTGGACCGCGCCGCCATGGAGTTCGGCACCGACTAGGAGCACGCATGGAGCTGCCCGACACGATGAGCGCGATGGTTCTCGTCGGTCACGGTGGACCCGAGCAGTTGGTGTGGCGCGACGACATCCCCCTCCCGCGTCCTGCAGCTGATGAGGTGCTCATCGAGGTTGGAGCGAGCGCGGTCAACAACACCGACATCAATACGCGCATCGGCTGGTACTCCCGCGATGAGTCTGACACCGGATGGGCCGGGGAGAGCCTCGATTTCCCCCTCATCCAGGGCGCGGACTGCTGTGGACGCATTGTCGCTGTAGGTGCGGCGGTTGATCCGAGACGCATCGGTGAGCGCGTGCTCGTGCGCACGATGCAGGCCCCGCGCGTGGTCGATGGCGTGCAGATCGCCACCACCCTGGGTTCGGAGATCGATGGGGCCTTCGCGGAGTACGTCACTGTGCGAGCGGGCGAGGCCTTCGACATCGACAGCGCACTGTCAGACGTCGAACTCGCAACCTTCCCGTGCGCGTATTCGACCGCCGAGGGACTCCTCGAGCGGGCCGGTGTCCTCGCGGGGGAGCGTGTGTTGGTCACCGGGGCCTCCGGGGGTGTGGGATCGGCCGTCGTCCAACTGGCCCGGGCGCGCGGAGCTCACGTGGTTGCCCTGACGAGCAAGCCCGAGGAGTTGCTCGCCCTAGGCTCGGATGAAGTCGTCGGTCGGGACCTCGGTGGACTCGACGACGACATCGACGTGGTCATCGACCTCGTCGGGGGCCCCGGATTCGGGCGACTGCTGCAGATCCTCCGGCCGCGCGGGCGCTACGCCGTCTCCGGCGCTGTCGGTGGGGCGCACGTCGATCTGGATCTGCGGGACCTCTACCTCAAAGACCTCACTGTGCTGGGTTGCACCTTCCACCCGCGCGAGGTCTTCGCATCACTCATTCGGCGTATTGAGGCCGGTGAGGTGCGCCCCCTCGTGGCGGCGACGTACCCGCTCGCGGAGTTGGCGACGGCGCAGGAACACTTCGGCCGCAAGGATTTTGTCGGCAAGATCGCGATCGAGGTGCGCTCCACCTAGCGGGCCAACGACTCATCCGCTGGGCGGCCACCTCAGCCAGTGTTGCGCAGGCCCGTGGCGATGCCGTTGATCGTCACCGAGAGGGCTCGCTGCAACTCGGGCCCGGGGTCATCCATGCTGCGGATCCGCTGCAAGAGCCGCACCTGCATCGCATGCAGGGGGAGCAGGTAGGTGTCACGAACGGCAAAGGTGCGGGCGAGGGTGGGGTTGGCCGCCAGCAGGGACGACTCGCCGGTGATCCGCAGGATCTCCTCGACCGTACGCCGATGCTCCTGCTCGATGTCGGCGAAGAAGCGCCGCAGGTGGTCGGGGACCAACTCCTCGACGTAGCGGCGTGCTATCGAGAGGTCGGTCTTCGCCAAGGTCATCTCGACGTTGGACAGGAAGTTGCGGAAGAAGTGCCACTCGTCGTACATCGTCGCGAGGACATTGCCGAAGCCGGATTCGCGTGCCGCGACAAGCCCGCTGCCGACGCCGTACCAGCCGGGAACGATCTGCCGCGACTGTGTCCAGCCAAAGACCCACGGAATTGCCCGCAGCCCGCTGATGCCGGACTCGGTGTCCGGCCGACGCGATGGGCGCGAACCGAGGTGCATGCTGCCGAATTCCTCGACCGGAGTCGAGGCCGCAAAGTACGCCGGCAGTTCCGGATCGTCGACGAGTGACCGGTAGCGCGATTGTGCCGCTGCCGACGCCGTGACCATGACCTCGTCCCACCGGGCCATCTCGTCGATGGGGTTGCGCGGCTTGTTGTGCAGCAGCGTGGCGTCCATGACGGCGGACAGCATCTGTTCGAGGTTGAAGCGGGCGAGGGTGGGCAGGAGGTACTTGTCCGAGATGACCTCGCCCTGCTCGGTCACCTTGATCTGGCCCTCGAGGACACCCCAGGGCTGAGCGAGGATGGCGTCGTATGTCGGTCCACCACCGCGGCCCACCGTGCCTCCGCGACCGTGGAAGAGGCGGAGCCCGATGCCGGCTTCGGCGGCGACATCCCGCAGGCGACGCTGAGCGAGGTGAATCTCCCACTGGGAGGTCGTGATGCCCGCGTCCTTGTTGGAGTCCGAGTAGCCGAGCATGACCTCCTGCACATTGCCGCGCGAGGCGAGAAGCCGGCGATAGGTGGGATCGGACAGCAGAGTGCCGACGATCTCGTGGGCCGCGCGCAACTCATCGACGGTCTCGAGGAGGGGGACGAAACCGACCATCGATGTGCCGCGATCGGTGTCGACCAGGCCAGCTTCCCTGGCGAGGACGACGGCCGCGAGTACGTCGTCGGGCCCCTTGGTCATCGAGATGATGCACGTCTCGATGGTGCGGGGGCCGTAACGCTCGATGGCCTCGCGAGCCGCGACAAAGGCGCCGTAGGTGGCCATGCCGGCTTTGTCGAGCGGGGGAGGGGTGGGGGCGAGGGGGCGGCGGGAGGCGAGTTCGTCGCTAAGGAGTGCGAAACGCTCGGCGGACGTCATGGACGGGTACGTCGCCGTGACACCCACGCGCGCGAGCAACTGATCGAGCGCGTCGACGTACTTGCCGGAGTGCTCGCGGATGTCGAGGGTGGCGAGCGGGAGGCCGATGGACGCGATGACCCGCATCGCGCGGTCGATGATCCCGAGTGCGGCGAGGGTGCCATCCGTGGCCATCAGCGATGCGCGCACCTGGGAGAGGTCGTTGAGCAGGTCACGTGTCGAGCGGTAGTCGCGGTGCGGCACGTGACGGCTGCGGTTCGCAATGCGTTCACGGGTCAGCCGAAGCCGCATCCGGATGAGGGAGAGCTTGAGCCGGATGGGTTCCTCGGCGTTCAACCGCAGGTAGCGCTCGTCGAACTCCGGGAGGTGAGCGAGATCGGCCTCGACCGCCGCGCGGAGATCCGGGTCGGAGCCGGCGAGGCGCTCGCTCACGGAGAGATCTTCGAGGAGGCGGTCGACGATGGGGAGGATGTCGCCGATGGCGTGATCGCGCTGGAAGTCGATGACCGAGCGGGTGACCGACGGCGTCACGAAGGGATTGCCGTCGCGGTCACCACCGATCCACGAACCGAAGGTCAGCGGGGTGCTGTCCGGCGGCAGGTCAGCGCCGAGCAGTCGGAAGGCCGTGGCGAGATCGTCGAGCACTTCGGCGAGCGGTCCGCGCGCAAGGTCGTCGAGGTAATACAGGGCATTGCGTGCCTCGTCGACGACCTGCGGTTGCTCCAGGCGCAACTCATCGGTCTGCCACAGCAGTTCGACGAGTTCGGCAATGCGTGCCCAACGTGTGTCGTCGTCGAGGTAGTCGTCGAGGAGCAGGTCCGCGATGCGTCGTTGCTTGGTGAGGACCGAACGGCGTGCAGCCTCGGTGGGATGAGCAGTGAAGACGGGGCGCACCGACATATCCCGGGCGAGGTGTTCGGCTTGCTCGGGTGTGACGCCCTGTTCGCTGGCGCGACGTGCCGTGCTCGTGACGAGGCTGCCCTCGGTACGTCGTCGGGCCGTGACATCGCGCGCGCGCTGCACCTGCTCGGCGACGTTCGCGAGGTCGAAGTAGATGGAGAAGGCACGGGCCAGCAGCGTCGCCTGGCGCAGATCAAGATCGTCGATGAGGGTGGTCGCACCCCCAGGGTCCTCGCGGACGGCGCCGCGGACCTCCTCGACCAGGTCGAGCAGCCAGGGCCCCTCGTGGCTAGCCAGCGCCTGACCGAGCAGAGCGCCGAGCCGCCGGATGTCCTCGCGGAGGGCGGCGTCGAGGTCGGCGACGGCGTCGGGGGGCGTGACAGTCACGGGAACGACCGTACCGGGGGCATGTTGCCGGGATGTGAACACGGTTACATCCCAGCCCCTCTCCCGGGGAACCCTGGGGATAGTGTCCGCTGCGTGGTGAGCGTTGTCGCCGGCCTACTCACGGCGGCCTTCTTCGCGAGCAGCAGCCTGATCTCCTCGCGCACCGTCAAGATCATCGGACCCGGCTCGTCTGTCGCCTGGACCATGCTGGTGGGTCTCATCATCACCCTGCCCTTCCTCGGCATCTCGGGCATCCCCGCGAACCTCGGGGCCAGTACGCCGTGGATGGTCATCGCAGGAGTGGGCAATGTCGTCGGCATCCTCGTGGCGGGATTCGCCTTCCGCATCGGCAAGGTCGGCGTCGTTGCACCCATCCTGGCAACCGAGGGCGCCATCTCGGCGGTCATCGCGTCGATCCTCGGCGAGAGCATCGCACCCGTCATCGCATTCCTGCTCCTCGTCATCGTCGGTGGCATCGTCATCTCGGCGATCGCCCCGGATCCCGAGCCGCTCCAACATGAGCGACCGGTGCTGGCCGCGACGTTGGCGACGCTGGGTGCGGCCTGCTTCGGCGTCTCGCTCTTTGCCATTGGCAACCTCAGTGATGAGTTGCCGATTGCCTGGGTGCTGTTGCCGCCTCGACTCGCTGGCGTGGTCATCATCCTGATCCCGTTGATAGTCCTACGCCGACTGCGCATCACTCGGTTCACGGCCCCACTCGTTATCGCCATGGGATTCACCGAGGTACTGGGCTTTGTCAGTTTTGCTATTGGCGCTCAGTACCAAATTGCCGTGACGTCGGTGCTCGCGTCTCAGTTCGCGCCGATTGCGGCGGTCATGGCCTACGTGCTCTTCAAGGAGAAATTGGGGCGCCTGCAGATTGCGGGGGTGGTCGTGCTCGTGGTGGGCGTCACGGCGTTGAGCCTGGCGTCGTAGCGTCTCGGCGTAACATTCGGCGCTGTGAGTCGGATCTTCACGATGGCGGTGGCGGATGTCTATCCGGCGTACGTCAACAAGGTGGAGCGCAAGGGCCGCACGGTCGCCGAACTCGATGAGGTCATCTGCTGGCTCACCGGCTTTGACCAGGCTGAGCTCAAGGGCCAGTTGGATTCCGGCGCCACGTTCGAGGAATTCTTCGAGGCGGCAGACCTGAACCCGAATGTCTCACTGATCACCGGGTCAGTGTGCGGGGTGAAGGTCCAGGAGGTTGAGGATCCCCTGATGCGCCAAATCCGCTACCTCGACAAGTTGGTGGATGAGTTGGCCAAGGGGCGACCCATGGAGAAGATCCTGCGGAACTGAGCTGCTCGAGTCGCTGGTCGGTTCTTTCGTCAGATCGCCGGGCTTAGCCCCCACATCTGACGAAAGAACCGCTCCGCAAAAGAGAAGGACCCAGGAATTCCTGGGTCCTTCTCACGTGGTAGCGGGGGCAGGATTTGAACCTGCGACCTCTGGGTTATGAGCCCAGCGAGCTACCGAGCTGCTCCACCCCGCGCTGGCCTTGCGGCTTCCGCCACTATACGCGCTGCCCGGAGCCCAGAGCCAATCGGGTTCGGTGAGCGCGGCGTGGTGGAGTGGGGCCCGGTGTTCTTTCGCCCTGTGGCCGAGAGCGATGCCCCCGAGACCGCGAACGAAGGCGCGAGCAGGTCGGCGTTGCGGATGCCTGAATTCTCGTCAGTATGGCGCGAACTCATCGCGGTCGTCCTGCTCCGGGTGTCGACCATCGCGACAGCGTGGAGCGGCTTCCTGGCCAGCAAGTGGGGCGGGGAGATGTCGATCTCCTTCTGCAAGGCCTCGGCCGCGCGCATTGAGGCATTGCGAGCCGATGGCAACGCTCATCGTCAGTTGACGGTCCAGGTGCAGCTCTCCACACAGTGGATCGCGACCGACCCGCAGAACAATCCGGATGCGGTGGCCACCCCCGGTAGCCTGCCGGTATGGCGATGAGCGTGGTCACCCCGGTGACGTTGCGGTGGCGTGATTTCGATGCCCTGGGGCATGTCAACAACTCCGTCTACCTCAGTTATCTCGAGGTCGCCCGTGATCGACTCATGCGCGACTTGCTGGGCGATGTTTACCTGTCGATGGTCATCGCCAGGATCGAGATTGATTACCGTGATGAGATCCCCCTCGATACGTCGGAGGTCACCGTCACCTGCCGCCCGGTGAGCGTCGGCACGTCGAGCTTGCGCACGGAGGAACAGATCCTGCTCCCGGGTGGGGGAGTCGCCGCAACCGCCATCTCGGTAGGCGTCGTACGGGATGAGCAGACGCGGAGTTCTCGGCCGTGGACCGAGGCTGAGCGGACGTTAATCGTCGACGCCATCGGCTGACGGAGGGATTGTGCGCTGAGAGTGCGGGAAATCGGCTTTCTGAGCGCACAACTCGCGCTTAGTCCGCGAGGAACTGCGAGCGGCCGGTGAGGTTCTCGTGGGCCCAGGCCTCGACGGCGGCGAGTCGATCGCCGTTGTCCGGGAGCAGTGCCGCGTGCAGGCCCAGCCACATGGTGAAGGCGGCTAACCCGGTGACCTCGTGGTGGCGGGGCCCTGCCTCGACCACCGCGTGGTCGTGCCGAATCATCGCCATCTCGCCGAGGTCCCGGTAGGTGAACGCCTTCGGTTCCTTGCCCCGGATCTGCCGTCGGATGCTGTGCGCGACGTGCAGCCCCTGCTGCTTGGCCACCGAACCGAGTTGCGGCAGCGGATCGACCGCGGTCGCCGCGGCATCGCCGATGGCGTAGACGTGGTCGTGTCCGCTCATCCGCAAGGTCGCATCGATCGTGATTCGACCGGCCGAGTCGGTGGCCGGAGCAGGCGACGTCGTCGGGGCGTTGACCGTCAGGCCGCCCGCCCAGATGACCACCTCGGCTGCGAGGTGGGAGCCGTCCTCGAGAACGACACCGTCACCGCGCACCTCGGTCACCGTGGTGCCCATGTGCAAGATCACGCCCGCCTCCGTCAGCACCCGAGTCGCGTCCGCCTGGCTCTCCGCACTGAAGTGCGAGAGAGGGGCCTTGGCGTGATCGACGAGGTGCAGATGGACCTGGTGCCGGGCCATCGCCGGGAATGTGTGCGGCAGCACGTAGTCGACGACATCGCGGATGGCCCCGGTGACCTCAACGCCGGTGGGTCCGGCGCCGATGACGACGATGTGGAGGTCCTGATCAGCCTGGCCGGCTCGCTGGAGTGCCGCCTTGATCGCCAACGCATCGTCCGCGGTGTAGAGCGGCAGTGCGTGCTCGGCCGCTCCCGGCGTACCGAAGAAGTTCACCGACGCCCCGGTCGCCAAGACGAGGTAGTCGAAGCTGCGGGAAACCCCGTCCGCGAACCGCGCCTGGCTCGCGACGAGGTCGATGTGATCCACCGTCGCCGTGATGGATTCGACCCCGTGGACCTCATGGATCGGGTATTCGACGACGTCGCGGGGGAGCAGGCCGGTAGCGACCTGGTAGAGCAGCGGCTGAAACGTCTGATAGCCCCGCTTGTCAACGAGCGTCACCGACGTCCGATGGCGAGCCAGCGACCGTGCGGCGTACAGGCCCCCAAATCCGGCACCGACGACGAGGACGCGGGATTGGATGCCGGGGGAGGGGTCGGCAGCGACAGGGTCGGTCACGGCTCGAGCCTAGGGGCGAGAAGAGGACACCCACAAACGCTGAGTGTGCGCTCCCGGACCGAAAATCAGGCGAATTCGGGTCCGCGAGCGCACACTCGGCGTAAGGGAACTGGCTACTGCTGGAGGCGGGCCTCCGGCATGTCACCGGTCCAGTAGGCCTGCAACTGCGGCATCACCGGACGCATCATGAACTCCGGCCGGCGCAGACCCTCCGGGCCCGGGCCGGGACGAGTCCACGACAGCCACTCGCGGTAGACCTCGCGCGACTTGGCCGTGTCGACCACGACGTCGCCGTACTTGTCCTCGTCGTGCGCGCGCTCGATGTTGACCTTCTGGTGCCAGCAATGCATGCCGGACCAGGTGTCCGGATGCACCGGGAAGGCGAGGTTCTGGTGAACGCCGGGATCCTCCCAGTTGATGCGCATCGAGTCGGCGTCACCGCTCGCGAAGGGCTTGACACCTTCCTTGTAGCGCAGGCGCCAGCGGCCGTCAGGCATCTTGCCGACGTCGACCTTGCCGGTGACCCAGCGGCTGCCGGCATCATCGGTTGTGCGCCAGCGGCCCATGTGGTGTGAGAGCGCCGTGACGCCGGGGCGCACACCCTCGGTGACCCACACGCGAACGACGAAGTAGCCGATCTCGGTGTTGACGCGGACCATGTCGCCGGTCTGCAGTCCGCCGAGTCGCTTGGCGTCGATCGGGTTCATCCACATGGGGTGCTTGTTGCTCAACTCGTTGAGGTACTTCGCGTTGCCCGAGCGGGTGTGAATGAGCGTCGGCAGGCGGAACGTCGGCACCAGGAGCATGTCGCCCTGCTCGGTCATCTCACCGTGGTGCACGTGCGACTTGATGTACGTCGGCGCGGCGTATTCCGACCAGCCGAAGTCCTCCATCGCGGTGGAGTACAGCTCGAGTTTGCGCGAGGGCGTGAGCCACCCGGCAACCTTGGAGCCGTCCTCCATCTCGATGCCGACCGCGCCTGTCTCGCCGACCAGCGGCTTTTGCGACTCCGGGGTGACCGGCTTGCGCAGCACACCTCGGGCGTCGGCGACGGCACCGTCGAGTTCGGCCTCGGTGAGCGGACGCTCGTCCTGGCGGTACAGGCCGTTAACGACCTCGACGACGCCGTACTTGCGCATGTACTCCAGGGGCGTCAGGCCTTCCTTCGCGGCCTTCTCCGGCAGACCCGGCACGTTGTTGTCGAACACGTATCCGTAGTAGTCGTCGACCGTGACCTTGTCGCCGGGCCGTCCCGGCGCCTCGAAGTACTTGCGGATGCCGAGCGAGCCGTCCGGGTCGATGCGCCAGGAGAGCTCGAACCAGAACTCGACCTCTTCCCAGACCTCACCCGGATTGGCGTCGCGGGTGTCGCCGATCTTCTCGCCCATCTTCTCCAGGGCAACGCGGCGCACCGGCTGGCGGAAGCCGAGCCACTTGCCGGCGTACTGCTCGTAGGACTGGGTGTCGTGACGTTCGGTGCTGTGACCGAAGGGCAGGATGTAGTCCGCCCAGATCGCCGTCTCATTCCAGGTCGGCGTCATCGCCACGTGGCAGCCGACGAGGTCCTCATCGGACAGCGCCTCGATCCAACTGAAGCCGTCGGGGTTGGTCCACACCGGGTTGTAGACGCGGGTGAAGTAGGTGTCGAGCTTGCCCCGGCCCTCCAGCAGGAAGTGGGGGAGCAGGATCGACAGCTCATTGGTCGACATCGGGAATTCCTGCGGCCACAGCAGTTCGTTCCACGAGTTGTGACCGCCGGGCATGTCCGGGCCGTGCGGGATGAGCTTGTTCCAGCCGTTGGGGCTGGTGCCACCCTTCTGGCCGATGCTGCCGGTGAGCACGGTGAGGAAGAACAGCGCGCGCGCCACCGCCCAGCCACCACGGTTGCCCGCGGTCGCCGCACGCCAGGTGTGCGCGGCGAGTTTGCCGTTGCAGTTCGCGACGATCGTGGCCACTCGCTCCACCTGAGCCAGCGGGATGCGGCACTCCTCGGAGGCGAACTCGAAGGTGTAGGACTCGTAGTCCTCGGTCAGACGTGTCTTGAAGGCCTCGAAGTCAGTGGAGTCGACGTCGGGATGCACCCGCTCGAGGTAGGTCTGCCAGTTGACCCAGCGCTTGATGTAGTCCCAGGCCACCTGGTCGGTGCGCAGGATGTATGACGCGATCGCGAGCAGCAGCGCCGCCTCGGTGCCCGGCCACGGCGAGACCCACTCGTCGGCCTTCGCCGCGGTGTTCGACAGGCGCGGGTCGACCGAGATGAGCTTGGCGCCCTCCTTGACCTGGGCCTCGATGATGCGCTGAGCGTGCGGGTTGAAGTAGTGCCCGGACTCCAGATGCGCTGAGACCAGCAGGATGACGTTGGCGTTGGCGTGGTCGGGGGAGGGCCGGTCGTAGCCACCCCACAGCGAGTAGCCGAAGCGCGCACCGCCGGAGCAGATATTGGTGTGGGTGTTGTTGCCGTCGACACCCCAGGCGAGCAGGACGCGCTCGATAAACCCGTCCTCGCCGTGGCGGCCCACGTGGTACATCACCTCGTTGTTGCGGCCCTCGATGATCGCCTTGCGGATGCGGCCCGCGATGTCGTCCATGGCGTCATCCCAGGAGACGCGCTCGAACTTTGCCTCGCCGCGCTTCCCGACGCGCTTGAGCGGGTACAGGATGCGCTCGGGGTCCTCGGTCTGGTTGACGGTGGCCGGGCCCTTGGCGCAGTTGCGGCCGCGGGAACCAGGGTGGGCCGGGTTGCCCTCGATCTTGACGACCTCTTTGGTCTCCTTGTCGACGTACGCGAGCAGGCCACAGGCGGACTCACAGTTGAAGCACGTCGTCGGGACCAGCATGTAGTGCTTCTCGACCTTCTTGGGATGGGCCTTGGCGTCGTACATGACGACGTCATCCCAGGTCTCGACCGGCGGGTAGTTGGAGAGCGTCTCGCGGACGCGCAGACCGTAGTGCTCGGGACGGTCCTCGGCCACCGGCGACGCGGCCGGGGTGTGGGGATCGCGGGGCGGGGTCATGTGAGTCCTCCTAGGAGAGCGGGACGTCTTGGCCGGCTTCAACGAAGACCGACTCATAGATGAGCAGGGACACCTGAGCCACGAGGCCACCGAGAACCGCGAGCAGGATGGGAGCGCCCAGGGCGGATACCAGGGCGAGGGCGAAGGTCAGAACCGACAGGCCGATGGCCCCACCCCAGAACTTCCTCTTGTAGCGACCGTGCGTGATCATGTGCGCCGACACCGCGGCGTTGCGCGTGGAGTGCTGGCCCCCGTACTCGACCGCCATGATGAGTAGGTTGGCGATGGTGGAGATGGCCAGTGCCCAGGCGAGCCAGGTCATAGCGTCGGCTCCCGGATCAACGAACACACCCACGATCAGCAGCAGACCCGAGCCGGCCATGCCGGCCTGGGCCAGCAGATGCCAGAACAGCACCGGGGACTGCCACAGGTCGCGACCCTCGGCCTGGCCGAGGAGGAACGCTGTGTAGCCGGCGGTCATGATCGCGGCGGGGATCGCCGGCCAGGCGAGCACCGTGATCACCGAGTTGTATTCGCCGATGTCGAGCAGATCGGCCGCGCCGGCGAGGAACCACAGGCCGCCGATGACGGCGTACAGGCCGAGGAAGATGCCGCCGATCGCCATCCACGACGTCTTGTTGATCATCCACGGCTTGAGCAAGAAGATGAAGCGCTTGGGCTGCTTGAGGTCCCAGATGAGGAAGATCGCCGTAATGAGCAGGAAGACCTCGGCCAGTAGCGGCGCAGCGGTCGTCACGAGCGTGGAATCGTTGCCGGTGAGAAGGATCATCAGCGCGGCGAGTAGACCGGCACCGGCGGCGACCGACTTGGTCCACAGGTAGGTCCACACGCGCCAGCCCCACGGGTGGGGGTGTGAGGTGTTGAACGTCGTCCGCGCGTTGGTGATCGGGTCGCCGGGCAGATCCGGCGCGGTCTGCAAGCGCAGGATATCCGGTTCGGCCCAAAGGTAGGTCTGGTCCACCGGAGCGACCAACGGCTCTAGGGCCGCTTTGTCCGCCCCGACGTAGTAGACGTTGGGGCTGGTGTTCTGCTCGGGGGCCCGGACCGTGACCGGCTCGATGCTGATGAGCTTGCGGATACCGGAGTTGGGATCGTCGAGATCACCCACCCAGATGGACTCGGTCGGACAGACCTGGACACAGGCCGGCTCGAGACCCTGGTCGATGCGGTGAGCGCAGAAGTTGCACTTCGCCGCGGTGTGGGTGTTCTCGTCGATGTAGATCGCGTCGTACGGACATGCCTGCATGCACATCTTGCAGCCGATGCAGCGGGAGTTGTCGAAGTCGACGATCCCGTCGGGTCGGATGAAGAGTGCCTTGGTGGGGCAGCCCTTGACGCACGGTGCGTCGGTGCAGTGATTGCAGCGCAGGACCGCCATTTCGCGGGTGGTGTCGGGGAAGGAGCCCTTTTCGACATATTTCACCCACGTCCGGAACTGGCCTACCGGGACGTCGTGCTCGGTCTTGCAGGCCACCGTGCAGGCGTGGCAGCCAATGCAGGTCCGTTGATCAATGGCGAATCCGTAGCGCACGCGATCACTTCTTTCGAATGTAGAACTTCATGACGCCGTCGGCCTCTTCGGACTCGACGAGTTCGTGGCCGGTCTGGCTGGCCCATGCCGGGATATCGGAGCGGGCACCGTTGTCGGTGACCTCGAGGAGCATGATCTGGCCGCTCTCGATCTCCTTGATTCCCTTCGCGGTCATCAGGACCGGCATCGGGCAACTTTGACCCTTGGCGTCGACGATCTTTGCTACGTCAGTCATAGGAATCCTTTCGTCTAGATGAAGAGACTGATGTCGGACTTGGCCATCTTCTGCAGGGCGGTTGCAGCACCGACCGGCTCGCCGAGACCTTCAACCATCTGGTCCGGCTGGATGCCGAGGAGATCCATGGTCATCTGGCAGGGCCACAGGTTGACACCCATGTCCTGGCACATGGCGAACAGATCCTCCGGCGGGGCGAGCTTGTTCTTCTCCGCGACCTTGCGCATCATCCAAGCGCCGGATCCGCCCATGTTGAGCTTGGATAGCTTGGCCTTCTTCATGCCGGGGGCATTCATGCCGGCTAGGGCCTTGGTCATCGAGTCGTAGCCGGTAATGCGGACCTCGTCCTTCACGAGCGGGAACAGCCCCCAGAAGGTGAAGAACACAGTGACATCCATCCCGCTCGCGGCGCCGGTGGAGGAGAGGATGAACGTCGGCCACAGTTTGTCGAGGTCACCGCTGAAGGCGATGATCGTCATGGAGTCGGGTGCATCGGGGTCTTTGTCGGCCATGGGGCCTCCTTCGTGACTGGGGGACCGAGCGGTTCTAGCGAGCGACCATATGGGGGTTGAGTCCCCCTAGGGCACAAGTCGACAAGAAGTGTCCCGAAAAGCCCTCCATCGACTCGCTCGAGATATTAGCGTCTGCGCATATCCCCGGATAGGGATCTGAGAAATCGATTCGCACAGGGCTCAGGAGGCGGCATGGCACGGGCGATCACACCGCAGGAGTTGTACGTCGAGATCGACGAGGGGACCTGCCCGTACATCCTCGATGTACGCAATCAGGACGAATACGCCAATTGGCAGATTGAGGGGACTAAGCCGGTCGGCATGCGCAATGTGCCGATCTGGGTCGCCATGGAGGAATCCGAGACCATCGCGGCCGAGATCCCTGACAACACGGTCGTCGTTTGCGCGCACGGCAATGGCAGCGACCTGCTCATCGACGTCCTTGAAGATGAGGGTCGCGCTGTGCGGACCCTGGAGGGTGGCACCGCCGCCTGGGCCGAACTCCTCGTGCCGCGGCCCATTGGCCATCTCCCGGAGGGGATGGTCGGCTACCAGATCGCCCGACCCGCGAAGGCATGCCTGTCCTACCTTCTCGGTATCCCCGGGGGTGACTGCGTCGTCGTTGATCCCGCGCGCTTCCCTCAGCCCTACATCGACCTGGCCGCCAAGCACGGGATGACGATCACCAACGTTGTCGACACCCATGTCCACGCCGATCACATCTCCGGCGGCCCCGAGCTCGCCGAGAAGGTCGGTGCGACTTACCACGTGCCCCTGGAGGACACGGCCGGCGGCAGCGTGCCGTGGCCCAATGTGCCGCTCGGCGATGGCGAGATCATCGATCTCGGCGAGGTCCAGGTGGAAGCTCTCGCGATCAAGATGCCCGGTCACACTCCCGGCAGCATCTGCGTGCATATCCCGGGCTATGTGATCCTCACCGGTGACACCGTCTTCGTGCGGGGCCTCGGGCGTCCCGATCTCACCGGTCAGGCGTCTGACCTCGCCGCTGAGCTCTTCCACACGATCCACGACCGGTTGGCTCCGCTGGACCGGTCGACCCTCGTGATGCCGGCGCACTGGACGCTCATGGAGGAGATCGATGACGACGGAATGGTGCAGACCACGCTGGCGAAGATCTTCGAGTCCGACCTCATGACCGAGGACGACATGGCGCGGTTTATCGAGGAGATCATCGGCACCCTCCCCGCGGCGCCGGATTTCTATGACACGATCCGTTTGGTGAACGCTGGACAGGCCGCTACTGCGGAGGAAATCGAAATTCTGGAAATCGGCAAGAACCAGTGCGCTGCCACGACATCCATGTAATGCCCCGTGAGAGAGTGAGACCATGAAGAAAACCATTTTTGGCGCCTTCGCCGCCACCGCGGCCCTCGGCGTCACCATGTCCATGATTCCAGCCGGCGCCGCAACGGCGGCGGTTGCTCCTTGTCAACAGATGTCTGGTTCCAAGATCATCATTGGCCAGTCCACCCCTGTCTGCGGACTGGTATGGAAGGACTCTGGTCAACCGAACATTCGCGTGCCCAATGACACGTCTCTCATTGTCTATGGCGTGGTCTACGCCAATGGCGTTTTTGCGGATCGGACCGGCAAGGCCTACAAAATCAGCGCGAGCGAATCCAGCAAGTGGCTGGGTGTGCCCAGCGGAGTGCGCGCCCAGACCATCGTGAAGGGCGAGATCAAGGGTGGCCAGATCACTCGGACGTTCCCCTACACGTTCGTCAATGACGACGCTCTTGTCGACTGGTTCGCGGACCAGGCCTTCACCGGCCGCTTCGCCAACAGCAACAAGTCCAAGCAGGTCTGGGCCAAGATCAACTGGTCGCCCAAGGGCAAGGTCGACGGCAACATCACGGGCGCCATCGCCAATTGGGACATCAACATCAAGGATGGCAGCACCTGCCGCGAAGCCGTCAACCAGCAGTATCCGTCGGATATGAAGAAGACGCTGGGCGGCAAGAAGATCTTCCTTGAGTGGCAGTCCACTCAGTACGTGGGCGGGCAGTCCTACTTCGTCATGAAGACGCAGGCTGGCGTGAACTTCACCCGAAACGCGCCGTCCTTGGCCAAGTTGGTCAACGGCCCGACGTGGAATCCGTTCAAGGATGGCAAGTGGAACTTCACGGCGAAGAATTCTCCGACCAACTTCTCGAAATTCAACGTCGTCGACATCTCCCCGCGTAAGTCGACGCAGAAGTGCAAGCTCTAGGAGTAGTGAACTAATCGATGGACCGTGAGACGGCGCTGGAAATCCACGATCTGCATGCACGCTTGTGCAAGGCGATCGCGGATCCCAAGCGCCTTCTCATCATCAATGAATTGCGCAACGGTCCCCTGACGGTCGGCGATCTGGCCGAGGCACTGGAAATCGGGCAGTCCAACTGCTCCCAGCACCTCGCCATCCTCCGTGAACGCGGAGTGGTCGTGGCCGACCGTCAGGGGCCGCACGTGCTGTATTCCCTGCGCAGCGAAAAGGTCCTGCATGCCATCGACCTCCTGCGCGAGTTCATGGCCGAGGATCTCGGCACGCGTAGCCGCCTCGGCAAGGCCGCGAGCAAAGCTCCGCGCGCCATGTCTCGCCGCTGATCAGGGACTTCCCGCGCCCTGTACTCGCGCGATCAGATTTCCCGCCCGTCGTTGGGGTTCCCGTTAGCAGGTAAACCCCAACAACAGTCGGCAAACGTGGTCTGAATGAGTCGCTAGCGCCGCGTTGCCTGGGCGCGTTGAATATTCGCCGCGTGTAGTTCGGCCATCCCCGGCAGACCCTGGCGCGAATCATCGCTGGCGCCGTGGCGGATGAGGTCATCGAGATAGCGACGGTCGGCATCCAGCCGCCTCATCGGGTCCGTCGACGGCGTGCCATGCCCGGGGACGACGACGTTCACGCGCGCGACTACCGCGGCGAGACGATCCAGTCCGGTCGCGTAGGTCGTCAGGTCCGTGTCCTCATCGGCTGGCATGGGCAACTCGACATCACTGAGCATGTCCCCGGCGAGGAGTACGCCGACGTCGGCGACTTCGGCCGCGAGGTGCGCCGGCGCGTGCGCATCGTGCTCGTGCAACCAGATTTCCCGGCCGGACCAGGGCAGCCGGGTTGGTGCAGGCTTCGGTTGGCCCGGTGCGGGTGTGGCCCCCACGTGACCGGGTAACGACTCGCCCGGAAGGGGGGTGAGGTGACCGGCAAGGTCGATGAGTGCGTTGGAGAGGTCACCGACGAGCGGCTGCACCAACGCCTCGCGGTGATCGCGCCATTGCTGTGCCGACCACGCGCTGGCCCAGCGAGGCACCGCGGGTAGGTCGGGGTGCCATAGGACGTGGTCGCAGCGGGTCGCGGTGTACCTCAGACGGCCGCACCAGGCCACACGACCGAGCAATGTCCGGCAATATGGCGGGGGTGGCGCGCACCCAAGTCTTCGCCGGCGTCGGACTCATGTCCGTCGGGCTGTTCCTCCCGCTCGCCTTCGGTCTCGAGTTTGCTACTCGTCCGGAGGGCACGGATGGCGACAATCCGGCGGACAGCCTTCGCTACCTGCAAGAGCATGGAACGGCGTACGTTCTGAGTGGTTGCTGCCTCCTCCTTGCCGCGCTCGGCCTCATGCG
>Ga0075460_10000308_pt1 | contig 18340 bp, 24 predicted proteins | sample DEB08_DNA_3_FD_77580 | JGI IMG/M metagenome (GOLD analysis project Ga0075460, IMG submission 77580) | Aqueous microbial communities from the Delaware River and Bay under freshwater to marine salinity gradient to study organic matter... | ecosystem: Environmental > Aquatic > Marine > Coastal ...
TTTACACTAGGTCGTTCCTTAGTCGGACCTGACCACCCTTTCGCTTTGGAACCCCATGAATTAACAGAAATGGTTTCTCTTATAAGAGAAACTGAAGTAATGATGAAAACTCAAGAATCATTATATAGTCAATCCGAAACACAATTTAAGCACGCCCGTAGATCAGTGGTATCTAAGGTTCCGTTAAAGGCTGGAGACATATTGACCAGAGATAAGATTACTACTAAACGACCTTATTTTGAAAATAATATCCCCGCTAGTGATTTTGAATTAGTAATTGGAAAGAAAATTTTGACTACCATAGATGAAGATGTTTCATTAACGTTGGATATGGTTAATGTTGATAATTTAACAAATCAAGAAATAAATAAAGATCAACAAATAATAAATCAAATAGAAAAAATTAGGGCCAGAAATAATGTAAATTGGATGGATGCGGTGCGATTAGCATTTGAACTTGATGAAAATAGAGCTCGAAAAATTTTTAAGGATATTAAGGAATGTGATTTTTTAATAAATGAACTTTTGGAAAAGTTAGCGGATAAATGAAAATTGTTGTCGCCTCTAAATCTAATAGATATAGTAAAAATCTTGTAAATATATTAAAAGACAAATATGGAAATGATAATATTTTATATTTACAACAACAATTGTATTCAGATGATCTTTTAAATTGTGAATTACAACGTATTAAACCACATTGGATTTTCTTTTTCCATTGGTCACGATTTATACCAAAACAAATCTTTGAAAATTATAAGTGTGTTACCTTACATACCGGCAATTTACCAAAAGAACGTGGGGGATCACCAATACAAAATTCTATATTAAATGGCGTTAAATTTTCTAGAGTCAATGCAATTGTTACATCAGACGTAATTGATAGTGGTGACATATACTGTTCTAAAGATATTTCATTACAAGGAAGTTTAAGTGATATATGGTTAACTATAACTGAAGCTACATACGAACTAATAATATATTGTGTAGAAAATAATCCTATTCCCACAAAACAAACAGGTGATTCTAAAACATTTAAAAGGAGAAAAAATAATCATATAGTATTTGAAAATAATTCTTTAGAACAAATTTATGACCAAATAAGAATACTAGATGACGATCAATACCCAAGTGCGCATATAATTTTAGGAAACTATATATTAGAATTTAATAGAGCTAAATTGATGGAAAATAAAATACTTTCGGATGTGAAGATAATACCATATGAAATTTAATTTAAGAAAAATCGTTTATGATGATTGGTCGATTTTGTTAAATTGGGCAAATGACTATACAACGAGAAAAAATGCGTTTAATCAAAATAAAATAACAGAGGAAGAACATTTAAAATACATCGAAACGGTATTATTAGATGATTCTAAAAATATCTATATTTTAGAAATTGATGGGATTCCCGTAGCTACAATTAAAGACATTTTATTTGAGGATTTTATTGAATTATCTTATAATGTATGTCCATCACAACGAGGAAAAAAATTATCCATACTTCTTTTAAATTTATATTTGTATGAAAAGAAAGGAAAATTTTTATGTAGAATAAAAAAAGATAATTTTGCTTCTATACGTATGGTTGAACGTTGTGGATTTATCTTGAATAACGAAATTGACGGGATTGTGTATTATGTTTTACAAAAATAAAAATATATTAGTCCTTGCTGCACACCCAGATGATGAAACTCTTGGGTGTGGTGCAACTATTCATAGACTTTCCAAGGACAATAAAATTCAGTTAGTAACATTTACCGATGGTGAAAGTTCTAGAGGCGATATACAAAAAAATAGAAACGAAAAGTTAGAATATGTTTCTGAAATATTAGGAATTCATTCTTTTTCATATGGTAACTTTCCAGACAATGCAATGGACAGTGTTGCATTACTAGATATGTGTAAATTTTTAGATAGTCAAATAGAAAACCAACCAGACATAATTTTTACACATTTCTACGGCGATTTAAATATTGACCATCAATTAGTGGCAAGAGCAACCCTTACAGTGTTTAGACCACAATCTGGAAAGAAACAACAAATATATTCTTATTATGTTCCCTCATCTACAGATTACAATCCCATTAATAATTTTGATGGAAATTGTTATTTTCAAGTGTCGGAAGAAAATATCAATCGGAAATTTAAAGCACTACACGTTTATCAAAATGAAATGAGACAATATCCACACTCACGAAGTCATGACAATGTGTTAAATTTAATGAAGGTCTGGGGGAGTGAGGTCGGCCTCCACGCCGCAGAAAAATTTAAATTGATTCGGGGGATTATGTAATGTCTTCAATTTATATAAATGAAAAATGGAAAAATGTTGCTAGTGGTCATAACGCGGTGTGTATTTTCGGTGGTCCGTCTGTTGAGCGAACAAAAAATTTAAATACAATAATAAATAATAATTTTACAATTACAGTTAATCACAATATACAATATTATCCTAATGTATCTATGTATATAACTGCGGATAATGCATTGGCTAGAGAATATTTTGAAAATAAAGAGTTTTGCTTGTTTAAATTTAATGGTGGTGTTATGCTACCAGATAGAGCTATAGCAAACTACGACCCAACGCCAATTTGGATACAAGGTAAACGACATATTTTACGTGAAGATTTGATTAAGGTGATATGTTGTAGTATGTTTCCTGTATTTAATCATTCATTTACTACTGGTCAATTAGCTAAACATTATGGGGAAGAATTTTGTAAACAAGTTCCAAATACACATCTATGTGTTGAGTGGAAACAAGATGATGGTCAACATTGGCCCACGTTGAGTGTAGATCTACCCGAAACCATAGAAAAATACGGGAAAGATCCATTGAAAATGTTTCCCGGTGGAAATATAGCTTCATTGGTTTTTCAATTGTTGTGGTACATGGGGTTTGACAATGTTTTTACCACTGGCTTTGGGGATAGGGGAACTACACGGGGTTACAATACAGAAAATTATTTTCAATGGTCTGCTGAAGAATTACACTCAATTGTTGCTCATAACAAAATTTGGGGTGATAGATTGAAATCTTTGGAAGGTGGGGAGTTGTGTAGAGAATATTGTAATTTTCCAATTGCTAGTTATGATGAGTTAGAACAAAATCAAGAAAAGAAAAAAATTTTAATCAATAAATTATTGGAATTGTCATGAAAAAAACACATTTGACTTTACATCTTTTCCCAAAAGAAATTGATGATTATGAATTAACTGTTAATCAATTAAAAATTGCATCACAATTTTTAACAAATCTGGAAATAGATGCGAATATAATTTTAAATTTAAATGATGAAATTATTGATTGGAAAAATTCAAAATTGCCTAAAGATTTTTTTGTAGATAAATTTAACAAGATAAATGAAAAATTGGATTGGATAAATAAATTAGATGACGAGATTGTTTTTGACAATTCTTGTAAAGGTTATTTGTATCCAAGGATAGAGAACACCAAGTTAGAGGGATATGATTATTTTTGGTGGCAAGATGTTGATCTGATATTAGATGATTTATTATTTTATGGACTAGAACAATCACTAGAACAAATAATTGACACCAAATTTTTGATAAGCCCACAAATATATAAATTTTGGGACAATTCTTGGGACGTTATATCTTCGTTTCCTGAAAAAACTATAAATGTTGATGAATTCGACGCATTCAATATTAAATTAAGTCAACACAATAGATCTGAATTATCTTTATATAAAAACTATAACGTCAAGTTCGCTGGCGGATGGTTCACATTCATCAGTAACGAATTAATTAAAGAAATTCCTTGGCCCTATGGATATGAAGGATATGGCAGGGAAGATACGTTGTTACAAGAATATTGTAAAAAGAATAAATACCCACAATATATTATGAGGGGGTTGGTTGTTCAAGAAAATAGAAAATACTTGAGTAATTCTTTGTATGATGACTACGTTGTCATTAATTTTGAAAAACTTAAAAAAATAAATCACAATTCTATGAACAAATATTATGAGGTTATAAATAGTTTATGGACAAAATAACATTCTGTATACCAAGTAAATCAAATTTAAGATACCTACAAACTTGTATACCTTCTATACGAAACAATGCATATCGGAAAGACCACCACATTATTGTTTTTGTTGATTCTGACGAAGATGGAACCGTTGAGTGGTTAGAACAAAACGCCGAAGAGTGGAATGTAAAGTATCTGGTCAACCCAGACTTAGGAAACAGTTTATACGGCATTGGAGAAGCCTACGACTATTGTATTAGAGAAGCCGAAACCGATGTCGTTATGATATTCCACGCCGATATGATGTTGGGTAAGAACGCAGATTTCCACGCGTTCAAACATTTGACCAAAAAGTCTGTTGTGTGTTCTACCAGAATAGAACCACCCATTCATCCGAATGCCGGTGAAAAGATACTTGAAGACTTTGGTATGTGGCCAGAGGACTTCAAGTCAGAAGAGTTTGATGAGTATGTCACCAAGTTGATAGAAGATAACTCAGGTAAGACCACCGATGGTATATTTGCGCCTTGGATGGTTTATCGTGATGAGTTCTTATCTATGGGTGGACACGACCCAATAATGAAATCGGCGAGAGAAGACTCTGATGTATTCAATCGTATGAAATTGGATGGGTTTATATTTGTACAACCTTGGGATTCCTTGGTATATCATTTAACTGGTCGTGGTGGTCAATTCCAACACGGTAAGATTACTCAGGACCATCAACAAAAGAGTGAAGAGTGGCAGAAACTTATGGCTAATTCTACCAAAGAGTTTATCAGAAAGTGGAATAGTAATGTTAATCATACACCATTAATGCATCCTATTGTGTCACCACGATATGATATCTCATTTGTTGTGTCTAATTGTGATGCTAATTTGATGGGAATATTAGAACCTTGGTGTGACCAATTACATTTGACAAATACACCAGAAGATGTTATATTACAGTATATAAAAACAGAACAACCAAACACACAATTTGACCTGAGTAAAAAAGTGATGAGTTCTGACCATGCAGAAACCGATGTGGTTATTGAGTTTGACGCTAGAAGATTAACACAACAGTCATTTAATATGTTACACGTTATGTCTGATATTGTTAAAGACAGTGGTGAAGTGGGTCAGTTTGAAATAGATATATTTAAACTGACTATACGAAATATGGTGGAACGACAAGATAGTTTGGTTGGTTTACAAAATCCTTGGTATAGAGAAAAATTACTATGAATATAACAACGTGTGTTTCTACGTACAATAATTTACCCTATTTAAAATTAGCAATTAAGTCTGTGAGGGAATATTCTTATTATAAAGATATGCCAATTATAGTTCATGCAGAAAATTGTGATGATGGAACCGACGAGTGGTTGGAGGAAAATCATAAGAAATACAATTTTAGATTCTATATAGAAAAACAAGAAGATCCGGTTGGTATTGGCGGTGGAATGAATTATTGTGCCGATAGAGTTGAAACTGAATTTATAAATTTTATACATTCTGATTTTTATGTTAGTAAAAACTGGGATCTGGAATTATATAAGGTGTTTGAAAAATATCCCGACCAAGAACTTTGGGTCAATAGTTTTAGAATAGAACCCAATATGTTTGGTGCACCGGAGAGACATGGAACTTTGTTTGTTGACCCTAGACAGTTTGGTGCATATTATCATGATTTTGATGAAAAATCTTTTATAGAATATGCAGAACAATTTTCTAATATGAATGATATAGAAATTCCAAAAGGCGAGGGAGTGTCTGGGTTGGTTAAAAAAACTTTATGGGATAGAATAGGCGGGAATGATCTAACATTCAGACCCACCAGTTGGGATGATATGGATTTATTTTTACGGATGCGTAATGAAGGAGTAAAGTTTATTATGCCTACTAGGTCTGTTCTTTGGCACTTTGGAGCTCGGGGTAGTCACAGATTAGAAGAAAACGGGGGTAAGTCTTCCAAAAGAGTTTTGGAGTCTGAACAACGAGGAGCTGTTAAATTTTATCAAAAATGGGGTGGGATGCCTGCTTTTGATGAATATGGAATGATTTGTGGAATTAAAAAATAAGGAGATAAAATGAAATCCGCATTAGTTACAGGAGTTAATGGTCAAGACGGAAGTTATATGGCCGACCTTCTACTTGAGAAGGGTTACAAAGTATTTGGTATGGAACGAAGAAGTTCCAGAGAAAATAGAGATAATACCGCTCATCTACTCAATGACCCAAACTTTGAGTTTGTCAAGGGTGATTTGTCTGACCAGAATAGTCTTCTACGATGTCTAAAGATTGCAGAACCAACTGAGGTATACAACTTTGCCGCTCAATCGTTTGTCGGTGAGAGTTGGAACACACCAGAACAAACAAGCGATATAACGGGTCTAGGAGCGTTACGACTCCTTGAGGCTATACGAGAGTATGGTAAGGATGTTCGTTTCTATCAGGCGTCTTCCAGTGAAATGTTCGGACGTATGGTGGAGAACCCGGCCAGCGAAAGCACCCCATTTTATCCACGGTCACCCTATGGTGTAGCTAAGTTATATTCTCACTGGATTACAAAGAATTATCGTGAGAGTTACGATATGTTTGCTGTCAGTGGTATCTTGTTTAACCACGAAAGTGAACGACGAGGTATTGAGTTTGTGACCCGTAAGATTACAAATGGAATAGCGAGAATCGCCTTGGGTCTAAGTGACAGTATCAGTCTTGGTAATCTGGATGCTAAACGTGATTGGGGTTACGCTCCTGACTATGTTGAGGCAGCTTGGATGATGTTGCAACAAGACAATCCCGATGACTATGTTATCGCTACAGGTGAGACTCGTAGTATCAGAGAGTTCTTGGATGTTGCGTTTAAAACGATTGACATAAATGATTGGACTAATTATATTAAACAGGACCCGAAGTTTTTCAGGCCTGCCGAAGTTGATGTTCTTAGAGGTGACTATACAAAAGCAAAAACTGAATTAGGTTGGGAACCAAAGACATCCTTTGATACTTGGGTCCAACTAATGGTTGAGAATGACATTCATCTATTACAACAATGAAAGACATTTTTGAATACTTAAAAAATAATGTGACCGTAATAGGATTATCTGGTGCAGCTGGTTCTGGTAAAGACTATGTTGCTAAGGAATATTTTTTCAAAAAGTTGGGATTTCACAACATATCATTAGCGTGGCACTTTAAGATTCAATGTATATCTCACGGTGACGCTACATACGAGGAAGTATTTGACACCAAACCTCCAAGAGTCCGTAGACTCCTTCAGATACTTGGAACAGAACAAGGTCGTGAAGTATGGGGTGAGGATATCTGGGTCAATACTATGTTTGCTTGGATGACCTTATACCACAAGGATTGGGGTATCAACAAGTTTGTCATACCCGATGTAAGATTTCCGAACGAACTTAGAGCAATACAAAAGTTGGGTGGAAAGGTCTATCGTGTTATTGGTGACCGACAGGGTAATCTTACTGATGAAGCGTGGTTACATTCCAGTGAGAACTCATTAACCGATGATATGAATATATACAACGGTTTCATTAATAATAGTCAAGGGTCAAACCTTGAAGAACAAATAAATTTTATTTTACAGGAGATAAATAATGGCCAAGTGGCACCAGTGGGTTAATGACGATGATGAAGAATTAATTGATGATTATCAAACATTTAAGAAGATTCCAAGAAAGAATAAACCACTAGAAGAACGACAACTTCCGAAAAGAAAAGAAAGTTTGAGGGTGCCCAGGCCAGACAAGGAATAGTCTCTTAGAGAATACTTATATAAAAGTATCTACAGGAGATTATTATGAAACTTGAAGTTCTTAGATTTAGTTCCCAATCCGATGACACATTGGGTGCACTATTTGATGTCACAAATGGTCGTAAGTTTTTAGCGTTCACTATTGAAGATGAATTCAGAAAAGAAAAGGTCAAGGGTGAAACCAGAGTTCCTGCCGGAACCTATCAAGTTAAGCTAAGAACTGTTGGTGGATTTCACACCAAGTATGCCGAAAAGTATGGTTCAATGCATAAGGGAATGCTTCACGTTCAAGATGTTCCCGGCTTTGAGTATATCTTAATTCATACTGGCAACACCGACGAACATACCGATGGTTGTTTATTGGTCGGCAATACATCACAACAGAATGTAACCAAGAATGGATTCATTGGTGAGTCTGGTGATGCTTACAAGAGAATCTATTCACCTATCGCCGATGTTTTGGTTAAGGGTGGTGAAGTAACAATTACATACGTGGACTACGATACCCCAGCTTAATTATGAAAACTTTGTTAGAAAGCATTATTGAAGGATTTGTTAGGGAAGCTCCTAAAAAAGAGAGACAGCCGGGAGAAACTTGGAAGACCAAGAAGGGTTGGGCGGCCAAGAGTATGGACACTTCTATAACGGAACCTGAGTATGGTTTCAGTGATGAACCTAGTGCTAAGGCGTGGGCGGTTGGAAGGGGTCCAGCACCCGATGACGCATCTGGAGAACAACCGGCGGGTAGTGAGGATGGTGCAGATGTCGCGGTTGCTTCAGACCGCCAACTTGCAACTTTAAATAGACAACTTGGTCAAGTTGCACAAGATGCATTGGCTGGTGCAGAACGTGGAACAAGAATTGGAATGAGTCCTGCCGCGTTAAAAAGACAAGAAGAAGAAGAACGTAAAAAGATTGAACGTATGCTTGATAGATCCGGGCTATCTTCTTCCGATGAAGTGATTAAAAACTTGAGAAGACATAATGATAATATACAAAGATACGCTTTTCTTACTAAAAGTAGTGCACAAGCTGAATTAGCCTTGGTAGAAAAAATGATATTCTCCGCCAAGACGTTCTTAAAAGAAATGTATAAGGAATTGGGATTATCCAAAATTATTGGAACTCAAACAAGTTTGGGTCCAGATTTTTATCCGGCTATTGTACAACATTTAAGACAAACAAATCCAGATATTCAACATGCGGGCATGGACCTAGATGAACTTTTACAGAGAGCTACATCTGGAAAGGCCGCCGGCCAGTTGAGTAGTTTGGTGGCGGAGGCATTAACGGTGAGAGCCAGTAAAAATGCTTTAGATATAATGTCTAGGCCGCCATATTCTGAAAAGGAACAACTTGATGATTCCGATTTGGTAGAAATATCAGAACAAGTTTGCGCTGACATAAATGAAGAATATCAAAGAGAAACCAATGGTGATGGTCAAATAGATCAAACGTGGATAAACGCTAGTTGTGGTCAAGTTTTACAGACATTGAGAAACATTCATGAACTTGGCTTTGATGTTAGAGAAATAGAAGATTTTTTTTGGGACACTAAAAATGGAAATCAATTAGCAGGAACAAGTGGTCACAAAACATCTTCTGATTTTATGGTGGTTATGAAAAACGGAATAACTATTGGAGATTCTTTAAAGAAAGATGGCAATATCTATTTTGCTAATTTAGGCACACAAAGTTTCATAGACACCGCGGTCGCCTCATTGCCAGAACCCGACGATGCTCGTGAAATTTTAATGCCTGGTGGTGTCAATATTGCACAAAAAGTTATAAATGATGCCAATAAAGAATTAAATAATCATTTTAATAACAGTGGTACAACGAAAGAACAAATGGAAAGTGCTCTTATGGATTTGTGTAATGATTCTCGTAAAGCCGGTTCCGTATTTTTGGCTAGTGCAAACGCGGACCCCCAAAAATATTGTGATGTGGTAGGTCCATCTGCTATTAAAAAAATGTTTGATGAAAATGGTAAGTTTGTTGGCGTTGAATCTTTGAATGGCGATGAGAGGTCTTTTTTATGTAGATTTAGTGCTGGGAGTGGTGCTGAAATATTCAAGGGAATTGAAAGAACTTGTAGAAATCAAGATGCTCAAGTCACTGCCGCAATGGTCGAGGCCGCCGAAGCTTCTCCGGCTTTCAAAAGACAATTACAAGCTACTGTAGTTGACGGATTGCATATTTTAGAACACATCGGGTTGGGTGACCGTCCGCCTGATTTCTTAGTCACTTCATTTGGCAGAGGAAGACTTAATAGAGATGTCATACTTGACAAAGTTTTTCAATTAAACGAAGAACAAAAACAATATGTTTTAGATAAAGTAGACGAAGCTAATGACCCAAATACTTCGTCCGAACGTCGTAGAGAAATTCAAAATGAAATAAAAGATTTTTTTTCTGAAAGAATTGAATTAAAATACGAAGATGGTTCTTTTAGAGCGGACCTTGTTGTTGACGATGCCGGTACCTCTGTTCCGATTGCTCACCTATTAAATAGAGCGAAAGGTAGTGGTAGAAAAACTGATACGTTGATAGAACCAAGTAAAATGTTGAAAACAATATTGGGTGGATCTGTTGGTAAAACATTAAAATTAGAACAACCACAACAAGAAGAATCAATATCCCCAAGAGAACAACAACTTCGTAATGAACTAAAAAAGTTGGTCAGAGATATTGCAATAAACAGACTAGGTAAATATGGAAATTAAAGAAATCAAAACGTTATGTCTAGTTCGTGTTCCGCCCGGTGATAGATGGAGGGAACCAAATGGTGATGAGATATTTGAAACTCTTACATTAGGATTGGAAAGAATCTTTCAAAAGACAGGTTGTAAAGAGTATAGATTCTCCGCTGCAGCTGGAGAAATTTATACGATAGAAGAACATGAATTAGCACCACCGAAACCTAAGACATTTAGTATTTACGGCGATGGCTATTAAACTTGGTCGTAGGTTATTTTCTTCTTTCAGAAACCTATTGCCCGGTGATTTAATAGAATTTGGTTACAGTGGTAAGGTTAGAACCGGAGTAGTGGTTTCTCCCAATTGGAAAGAAAATGTGGACTGTTATATCTTTGATAGTCCAGAAAATGTTCCCGAAGAATTATTAGAATATATTTTACAGACCACCACGACCATTGACAGTGGTGATTTATATGTAGATTTTGGAAATACATATGAATTCAAATCATTCAAACAAAACAGTATGATGGCAATACAACAAATAGAATACTTATTGATTGATGAAGAAAATGAACAACAAGAAACAGAAGAACAAACAGTAGAAGAAAAGGTCATTGATACAGTTACAGAAGTTACAGAGGATTTGAACCTTTATGGTGAGTAAAATGACCAAGTTAAATGAAAACACAGAACTAACAATGCCGTTACGAAATTTAGTTAGTTTAGTTTTTGGAACTGCTATAGCGGTATGGGCATACTTTGGTATTGTTGAAAGATTAAATACCATTGAAACATCTATTATGATGATGGAAAATGATGTAGAAAGTAATACAGAATTCCGTATTAGATGGCCCCGTGGAGAGTTAGGTGCTCTTCCAGCAGATGCAGAACAGTTTATGTTGTTAGAACATATACAAAGTGAATTGGACAAACTTACTGTCCAAATTGAAAGCGGTAATGCTCCGTATGACCAACAACAAGAATTAACTTTGGAGTGGTATGCTGAGAGAATTGCTGATTTAGAAAAAGAAGTTGAACTCTTAAAAGAAAGGAGATAACTATGTGCGGTTGTTTAATTTGTTGTGGAGATTGTTATAAAAAGTGAGGTTATAGAAATGAGTTACAATCGTATAAACCATCTTTGGGGAAAAATCATGAAGTTCTCAGAAATCTTTAATGATGATAACAGATGGAATGAAAAGACTGTTATTGGTTTTATGTCATTTGCAGTAATGACAATGTATAGCATCGTAGATTTGGGAACAGGTCTTTTTGGTATGGACCTACCACTACACGAATACATTTATAATTCGTTTCTGTATTTGACCATTGGTTCATTTGGTATTGCCGGTTTGGAAAAGTTCTCACCAACAGAGAGAGCGAAGGTCAGACAATCTGAAGAACCTTGACATAAGTTTTAAAAAAGGTTATATTAACTAGTTACTTTTATAGGAGGTTTTGTGAAGAAGTGTGTTCTATTTCTGGTCATACTTTCGGCCGGATGTGCCACGTATCCAAAGACATCATTAGATTGTCCGTGGCCATATACCAATAGTCATTGTGATGAACAATGAATATTCACCAACCCAAATTTGTAGAAAAGCCTTGGGGTCACGAACTTTGGATACACAATTCACCAGAGTATTGTGGCAAACTATTGGTCTTCCCAAACGCATATTCATCATTTTCCATGCACTATCATATGATTAAGGCAGAATCTTGGTATGTCCAATCTGGAAAATTTAAATTTGAATACATAGATACGGAACTAGCAATTTCTAAAGATGTAATTTTAGAAGAGGGAGACTGTGTAGATATTACGCGTGGTCAACCACATAGGTTGACATCTCTGGAAAATAATAGTATTATATTTGAAGTAAGCACAGAACATTTTGATGAAGATTCATATAGGATATGGAGATAGAATGATAATTAAGTTGATGCCAAAGGTTACCGTTGTTGCACAAACCAATTTTACAGACCACCCCAACTATGATATTCCAGATGGTGGTGATGATTTCACAAGGTTGGGTGCATTTGCTGCTAAGGGTTGTTATGATAGTTTCGGCAAGAATGGTCGGTCAAATGACCAGAACCAACTAGCAATCCTAGAACATCGTCACGGGTCAGTATTAGAACATCTAAACATTACTTTGTTTATTGAAGGAATTACCCGTGGTCTTTCCCTTGAGTTGAACCGTCACAGGTCGTTTGCTATCTCACAACGGTCAACCCGATATACTGCCGAGGAGGATTCCTGTATTGTTCTTGAACCATATTTTGCAGAGTTATTTAGGTCTGTCACTCCGGCTTTTAAAGAACAGAGTGGGTTTTTTGGTTCATTAGCCGAACATATTGATAAGGAGGAACGTGACCTATTACTTGACCACCTAAATAGTCAATACAAGGCAATCCTGAGTTATCAACGACAGGTAGAAACATTGATGGAAATGAATCCAAATAATCTTACAGGATTTGATTTGAGAAAGTGGGCAAGAGGAAAGGCTCGTAACGTTCTACCACACGGAATTGAAACCCGCGGAACATGGACTAATAACATTCGTGGTTGGAGATGGTTCATTGAAAGTCGTAGTGACCGTCACGCAGAACCAGAGATTAGAGTTCTTGCCGATGTTGTTCTCAAGGCTCTTCGTGAAGTTGCTCCTCTTTATTTCAATGATTTTAAAATGACCGAACTTGTTGACAGAATTCCAGAATGGAAGCCAGAATTTTCTAAGGTATAATACAATATGTTGGATTGGAAAAATTACTTTATACAACTGGCAGAGGTGGTCAAACTAAAGAGTAAAGATAAAAATACTCAAATTGGTGTGGTCATTGTTGGACCAGATAACGAGGTTGTGTCTACAGGATATAATTCTTTTCCAAGAGGAATTGATGACAACAATTGGACACGACAAGAAAGACCAGAGAAATACTACTGGATGGCCCACGCAGAAAGAAATGCTATTTATAATGCCGCTAGGATAGGGGTTAGCACCAAAGGTTGTACAATGTATTGTACTTGTGGTATTCCGTGTAGTGATTGTACGATTGCCATTATTCAATCTGGTATCAAAGAAATTTGGGTCAAACAATATGACACAACAAACAATCCAGACAAATGGATGGAAAGTGCAAAAAGAAGTTTAACAATGTTAAAAGAAGCAAAGGTTAAAGTAAAATATTACTGATGTCTAAAAAGAGATTAAAAAGACCATTACTCAAACATGAGATAGAAGAGGCACAAACAAATAGTCTTAGTGCTAATGCTGCGGCTAAATATCTTGGTGTTGATATAAATACATACAAGAAGTATGCTAAGTTTTATGGTATCTATGAGAATCTCTTAAATAAGAAGGGGATAGGAACTCCAAAGGGATTTGCTAAAACTCAAGCACATTCTACTAAATTAAAAGACATATTTGAAAATAAACATCCAAAGTATCCTCTTCAAAGACTTCGTTGGCGTATGGTTGCCCGGGGTTTAATCGAAGATAGGTGTTCTATGTGTGGTTTCGGTGAGGAACGAGTCACAGACCACGCCAAACCGATTCTAATGACCTTTAAAGATAAACACGGAGACTATACGCCAAGTAACCTAATCATTCTATGTTATAATTGTTGTTTCTTGACATCGGGGGCACCAACTGTTGTCAATCGTGTTCATGTTGTGGATTCATTTAAAAATCCAGAACGATACAATTCTGACAGGGACCAATGGAAAGACCCGAGCAACGCTCCTAGTGGACTTGGGTTAGAGCCGGAGGATGACCTAACCGAAGAAGAAATTAGAAAGATTAAAGAGGAAATTGATAGGGAATTGGGTAGAAATTAACGGGAAGCTCCGTAAAGAACATAAACGGTTCCACCAGATACCGAATCAATTGAGATTGGTTGACATTCAATCGGAATTCCAGTTCCAACAAAATGTGCGGCGTTTATTGTTCCACCATCAATTAAATTGACATTACCGGCAGAAACTCCTGTTCCTACCAATACAGCCGACCCACCCGCGTTTGAACCTGTTCCTGCCCAAGCGGCAGTCACGGCATCTACTCTTGTATATTTTCCTACTCTAACTGAACCAGATTGAATTGACTGTTCTAAGGTGGGTCTTACATACTGTGCCATGAATAATTCTCCGAAAATACTGTATTTATTATAAATATTACGGTCAACTCAGAAACATTGTTACAATTCTGTTACAAAAAACAGATTGATTTTTGACGAAATCCTGTTAGATTTCATATATGAAATACGAACTCAAACACGGAGAAACAATGTCCAACTATGTAAACGACGGCCAGATTCCTTGGTGGGATATTCGTAACAAGGTTACTACCAAGCGTAAGACCAAAATAACGGAGTCCAAGTCGTGGTCATCCTATTGGATGGATGACGATTCTTATGATTACTTCTATGATACAGATTCAGAGAAGACTAAAATTAAGATTGATGGCAATCGTGGGTCTGCTACTATTGACCTAGCTAAAGCTAATCGGCTTGCCGCAGTCCGTCGTGCTGTTGGTAACTTCGTTCGTATTCTTACGAATGACGATGAGATTGTCGTTGTGTTCAAAGATGGTAATGACAGCTATACCGATGGCAAGACTGTCGTAATTTCCGCCGAGTCTGACCCTAGTAAGTTTGATGTCCTTGTAGGAACTGCTCTACATGAATCGGCTCATTGTGTTTTCTCTGGTGAACTTCTTGAAATGCTCCAGAATGGTAACTTCAGGGCCAGTGTCACTGCTCGGTTCGGTGTGGACCATGTTTCAAATATTCATAACATCGTGAATTGTCTTGAGGACCGTCGTATTGACTCTGAGGTCTACCGTCGTGCTCCCGGCTATCGTCCATACTATCAGTCTATGTATGACCATCACTGGAATGCTAAGGAGATTGCTAAGGCTATTATCCGTACTGAGAAGCTCAGGGTTCCGACTGTTGATTCGTATATGTTCCGTATCATTAACATTACGAATCCAGCTATCAAGTATATGATGGACAAGTATCTTCCTGAGTTTCGTAAGATTTATGATGTTTTTGGTCTGACCAATATTCTTAGGTTTTCCAATCCAGACGGCACCGTGAAGGCCGAAGAACTGGTCAATTGTGCTATGGACATCTACCAGATTATCCTTGACAACAAGGTTGAGGATGACCAACAGTCCAATAATATTGGTCAGTCTGAACCCTGTGAGAACAGTGAGGGCCCCTCTCAATCCGACGATGGTCTTGGTAATTATGATATTCAGAATCAGTCACAAATGTCTGATGAAGATATTGAGAAGGCCGTTGCCGACGAGTTGGGTAGTCGTAATCTTGGTAAGTCTGACCCAAACATGGACAAGATTGAAAAGTCTATGATGGACTTCTTGAATGGTGATACCAAAAAGAAGAAGATTAGTAGAAACATGAATGATGCGGTCAAGACCATGGAAGAGAGTAACATTACTGTATCGTCCATTGAAATTAATCAAAAGTCATATCCGTATATTCGCGTTCCTCGTCTTACCTCTTCTAGTGAAGCGATTCTACCTCAAAGTATGTTTAATACTTGGAGAAATAACATCTCTGATGAGAATATAAGAGTTGGTCGCCGTCTTGGACAGATTATTGTTGACCGAATTAAGATTCGTCACGATAGTAATGAGACTAAGTTTTCTCGTAGGCCGCTCGGTAAGATTGACCGACGCCTGATTCATTCGCTCGGGACTGATAACTCAAATGTTTTCTTTTCTAAGGTTGTTCAGGACTACAGGAATTCTATTATCTATCTTACGATTGATTGTTCTTCTTCAATGTGGGGTAGAAAGTGGAAAGAGTCGGTGATTCTTTCTACAGGACTTGCTTACGCCGCTACCAAGATTAATAACTTCGATATCGTTGTTAATCTTCGATACGGTTTGGATTCAATCTGGTCAATCAATATGTTCGATAGTCGGCGTGAACCTTTCTCGCACTTCGAGCGTTGGATGTCCAAGTTTACTCCAGAGAATACTACTCCTGAGTCTATTGTGTATGACATTGAGAAGGATTTCATTGAGTCCCTTAAGACCAAAGATAATAATGTCTACTTTATTACCATGACTGATGGTGGAGCTAATTATGTTCCTATTAATAGGAATTATCATCATTATGATGGTTTTGGTGCCGAAATCGCTCAGAAGCATTGCCGTCAAATTCTCAAGCAATTTAAAGAGAGTGGTATTGAGTGTCTGTCTTACTTTATTTCTAACCATGGCGGTTATGATTATGAGGAACGGGCCTTTAAAAACTCTTATGGGAAAGATGGTGTTATGGTTCCCATGGATAACTTCTCTATGATTTCTAAGAGTCTCAATGACCTACTCACTAGGTCCACCGTTCGATGACGGGCCTAGTGAGTAGGGCAATGGAACCCTTTACGAGATATACAGTAGAACCAAAAGAATTAGATTATTGGTTTAATCAAATTAACAATGAAATATTTGATGGAAAAGTTCCATATCCTCATGTTATAGATATCCGTAAGCAAAAGAATACTTGGGGATATGTCAAAGAACTGGAAGTAAACGGCATCAAGGTAGTCGGATTGTTTATGCAACCGACCTATCCAACCTTTGGAGCGTTTCTCGAAATTCTTGCCCATGAAATGATTCATATTTGGCAATTTATGGTCATTAATGATACAGGAAGTCACAATAAGCATTTCTATTCGTGGCGTGATAAGTTTAAAGAACATAATCTAACCCTAAAGAGGTGTTACTAATGAAGAATTATATTTGTCAATTCAAGAAAATCAATCCGGTTGTTAATGACCAACGAACGCATCTCACAATGCAGATTATTCGTGATGCTACTGGTTGTGGATTGAAACAGGCAAAGAATGTGGTTGATGGTAAATTGGCACTTATGGATACAAAACAGATTCTACAACTAATTGATAGTAACTGTGAACAGACCGCCGGAACCACGGGCGACGGAATCGCTTTGGGATTTGAATATACGGTCACGGGACTGTATCGTGATAATTTCAAAGATAAATATCCCACGGGATATTGCTTTGTGGTCCATCGTGAACAATAGATTGTTACAATCTTGTTACAATTAATATCTTGAAATACTCCCTAAATTTTATTAGATTTACTGTGTAATCGTTAAACATACTATAACTCAAAACAAGGAAAGACAAACAAAATGGTTACAAGCTCTGAAATCGTAGTTCTCGTCCAGAAGGTTGGTCGTGGTCAGTGGATTGCCGTTGACCAGAATGGTAATGACCATTCTTCTGACATTCCCCTTCACGCACTTCGTAAGGTTGCGGATACTGACCAAGTTCTCCACCGTGTCACTACTGCTTCTGGTAAGACCCAGTGGCGTGCTAAGGACTTTGAGGACTTCCGTTATTTGTTTGAGTCTGCGGTTCAACTTGATGACTCTATGAATCTCTCCAACGAAAAACACGAAGACATCGTTGAGTTTATCGCTAACTCGCCCGGAATGATTCCCAATTCGTTGGTTATCTCCGATACCAAGTGGAAGTATCTTGTTCGGTCCATTCTTCGTGGCCGTAACATTCTGATGACGGGTCCGTCTGGTTGTGGTAAGACTCTGGTTGCTCAGACTCTCGCCAACATTTTTCAGAACCGTCCTTTCTTCTACTTCAACCTTGGTTCCACTCAGGATGCTCGTTCCACTCTGATTGGTAACACGCACTTCTCTAAGAATGAAGGCACGTTCGTGAGTGAGGCTCTGTTCGTTAAGGCTATCTCTACTCCTAACTCCATCATTCTTCTTGACGAGTTTTCGCGTGCTCACCATGACGCTGTGAACATTCTGATGACGGTTCTTGACCAGAACCAGAAGTATCTCCGTATTGATGAGGCTCC
>Ga0075460_10000313_pt1 | contig 18187 bp, 14 predicted proteins | sample DEB08_DNA_3_FD_77580 | JGI IMG/M metagenome (GOLD analysis project Ga0075460, IMG submission 77580) | Aqueous microbial communities from the Delaware River and Bay under freshwater to marine salinity gradient to study organic matter... | ecosystem: Environmental > Aquatic > Marine > Coastal ...
AGAGTCTGGTGTAACACCAGAAGATTTTGGCGCTGTCGGTGATGGTGTGACAGATGATGATGCAGCTGTAACTTTGTTCTTTGCTGCACTAAGTGCGGGGTATGAGTGTCGTGTACCGTCTGGTAAACATTATCTATTCAATACACCTATCGTGGTCACAGGGAAGAGGAGAACGTTAACATGTGCAGCTGACAGTTCTTTTCGTTGGAATGGTGTCACTGCGGCTGATGCAATAACTTTTGGTGACGCAGGTGTCACGGTTACACTTCAACTTGAAATAACTAATCTTAGAGTTTTAGATGGTACAGCAGGATCTGTGATGGTCGATGCTCTTGTGGTGCTGAATGGTTGCAATAGAAGTTCATTTTGGGGACTAAAGACAGCTGGTGCTAATGGTCTTAAGACTTCAGGTGGTGCCGGTTTGGTATTTGATAGTGATGGCGCGGGTAATGGCGCATTATCAAATTCATTTTTCGGGTATCGATCATCGTCTTGTAATAAGGCTATACGCTTTAGAGTGGGCGCGTCAGCTAACGACAATCACTTTTTTGGACCACAAATGGAAGGCGTGGCAGCAGCTAAGGGAGAGATGGCAATAGATTACCCTACAGGCGCTACATCTAGCACGCTAAATATTTATGGAGGCTCTATTCAAGCGTTTCAGAAGGGTATTGTGATGGGAGGTGTACCAGGCAATTGGAAAATTGACGGTATGTACTTTGAGAGTAATGATGCTGGCTCTATAGTTGAGACGCACGCCTCAGCAGTTAACCTGATTACAGTAGAAAACTGTAGATTTAAAGGTGCAGTTACCACTAATGCACACATAGTTTCTACAGCATCTGGTAAATGGAAACTTAGTAATAATGAATTTACAGACGCACCATTGATAGAGTTGAATAATGCCAACGCTAAGGCAGTGCTAGCAGATAACTATACAGCCACAGCTGAAACAGAAGTTATTGAAACACTTGGCAATGAATGGATCAAAATATCAACGGATGGTCCAGGTAACTTTGAGTTAAATCAAGGTACAGGTGTAGTGCAGAATAATCAATATACCCTTCCTCAAACTCAGGGAGGTGTTGAAGCATCTGTAGCTGGGGGTGGAAGTACGGCGGTTACATTTGGCACTGCATGGCCAGGGGGTTCTACAATCAAAGTCATGGCGACACTTAACTCAAGTACATCTGACGGAGCTGTTAGCGTTGGATCTGTAACTGTCGCTGGGTTTACTCTATATAACCACAACACTACAGCAAAGAACATTGACTGGGTAGCTTTTAGAGTAGCCTAACAGACCCCCCAAGCCATGCCCACAAGGCAATAGGAGATTAAAATGCCAACACAATTCGCGTTTAACCAAACTAATGGTAATGTGGTATCTGTTAAGGACTGTGGTGCTGTAGGGGATGGGGTTACTGATGATACAATTGCCTTTCAATCAGCGGCTGCCACTGCTAACACAGCTATATATATCCCTGCGGGCACATACTACCTCACAGGTACTATAGAGATATTAGCGGGCCAGGTGTGGTTTGGGGATGGTGTATCATCAGTTATATCTAGCAATGTCACAAACGACGTTAACGACGATCAAGTCAATGGAATGTTTGCAGCCAAAGATCGGAGTGGTATTGTATTTAAAGACATGAAGATACAAATAGCACCAACTACGGCGGGCACTATTAAACTGAAATTTATTGGGTGTGATAGTGTCACCTTATCAGGGCTAGAGCTTGTGGGGGATTTGGCTGGGGCTAGTGTGGTCACTGGTACAGCTATGAATATTTATGGGTGCGATGACGTACGGATTAGTGATTGCAAGTTTTACAATTTTTCAACGGCGGTTTATTTTGCCAAAGAAAACTTTTTGACTTCTGGCGATAGCTGCGGTGCGGTCTATGTTAACGATTGCACATTTTTGAATACCCTAGTTCCAGGCACTCAAGACACTCCTGTATTTCTATATCCATGCTACGTTGAAGTGCTAACAGTAGATAGTTGCTATTTTGAGGGTATAGACACAACGGCCTCTGGCGGATCACAGACCAGTTATTGTCTATATAGTGGTGATGGGTCTCCAACTAAATTAATAGCAAGAGATAACGTTTGTGTGGCACCTACATCCCCAAACAATACCGTGGTTGGGTTTAACCTGAATGAGCTAGATGATGCTTATCTGCTGAATAATGATATTAAAGGCTTCAATCAAGCAATACAGGCGGTCGGATCTGTGCCTGAAAGAATTGTTATAGATGGGGGTAACATAGTAGATGGTGGCTATGGTTGCTATTTAGGGAACACTGCCAACTCTGTTCACGAAGTGAGAAACGTGTCCTTTGGGAATCTGACCGAAAATGCTATTCGTTTTGGGGATGCTTCTGGCACATTTGGCGAGATGGGCATAGCCTATAATAACGTGATCAAGAACGTAGACACAGCCGGTATATTCTTTGCTAGGGTTTATTATGGGAAGGCTGTAGGTAACACGATTATTGATTGTAATAGAGATGCCAACGTGGACTCAACAAGCACACAAGCTCATTCAGGTATAGCTTACAATACCACAACCTTTGGCTTTGTGGATGGTAACGTCGTAGAGAATACGGATGGGGCAGCGGCGGGCAGTGTAGGGCATGCTTTATACGGAGTCGGTATTTATACGACAGGGTCAGAGATTCAGGTCACTAGAAACAACGCTTTTACTAACATGGAAGTAGCAGCTATCAAAAACCCAATTACAGGCGCTCCGAGTAGAGAGACATGGCAGCGAGGACAATGCTTTGACTATTGGAATGTTAGCGCCTCTGGAGTTCTAGGCGTTATCTGCACAACTGCGGGCACTGCTGGCACTCTTTCTAGTGTAACTGGCTCAATAACAACAGGCACAGCCACATTAACTGTAAATGATGCTAGCAGCTTGAAGCATGGGCAGCACATCACTATAGCGGGCGTAACAGGAACAAAGATCATTACAAATATTTCAGGGACTACAATTACAATTGATTCTAATGCGGATGCCACCGTGTCTAGTGCAGCTGTGGCATTCAGTAGCCCAACCTTTAAGGACTTTGGTACGATAGCCTCTTAATGCCTCAATACCAACAGAACCCCTCAAGCCTCTTAACAATGCTCAAACTGGGGGGTCGTTTTAGTAAGTAATATGTTAGATTAATACAGTAGGGTTAACTACTTAATAGCAGGTAATAATTGAATGCTAGATAATACTGAAGAAGAAAATACAGTAGAGATTGAAGATCAGGATACTGATTCAGATGTATCTTGGGATAATCCCCCTACGATTACTGATCTTAAAAATGATTATCAATCTGCTAAGGTTATCCATCAAAACCAAGTTAATAAGATTAATACTTGGCTAGATAATTTAAATATAACTGGATCAGCACAACCAGCTAAAGTTCCTGGTAGATCTTCTATTGTACCTAAGCTTATTCGTAAACAAGCTGAATGGAGATACTCTAGTTTATCAGAGCCCTTCTTAAGTACTGATGATGTATTCAATATTGATCCAGTTACTTATGAGGATAAAGAGAGTGCTATTCAGAATGCTTTAGTACTTAATAACCAATTTAATACTAAAATTAATAAGATTAGTTTTATTGATGAGTATGTAAGAACTGCTGTAGATGAAGGTACTGTAATTGTACGAGTAGGATGGGAAGAGGAAGAAGAAGAGTTTGAAGAGGAACGTACTATTTATGAGTATGCTCCTACTAATGAACCCGCAGTAGTTAATCTCCATGATCAAATCCACCAACAGATGCAAGCTGATCCATCTGTATTTGATACCTTACCCCCTGAGTTACAAGAAGCTCATCAGTTGACTATGGAGGATGGTGTAGCTTATGCACCTGTAGAGGTAGGAGTTGAAGTAGTTAAAGAGGTTAGAGTATCTAAGAATCAACCTACAGTTGAAGTATGTGATTATAATAATATTGTTATAGATCCAACTGCTAAAGGAGATTTAGAGAAAGCTAGGTTTGTTATCTATAGTTTTGAAACATCTCTATCTGAATTAGAGAAATCAGGTAAGTATAAGAATCTAGATAAGGTGATGGTTTCTAATTCTTCTGTATTGAGTGATCCAGACCATGTAAGTGATGAAGAGACTGAGGTATTTAACTTCTCTGATAAGCCTAGAAAGAGACTAGTGGCATATGAGTATTGGGGTGGTTGGGATATTGATAAGACTGGTATTGTTAAACCAATTGTAGCCACTTGGATTGGTAATGTATTTATCCAGATGGAGGAGAATCCATTCCCTGATAAGAAGCATCCATTTGTATCTGCTCAATATCTACCTGTACGTAAGTCAATCTATGGTGAACCTGATGGTGAGTTGTTAGAGGATAACCAGAAGATTATTGGTGCTGTTACTAGGGGTATGATTGATCTGATGGGTAGATCTGCTAATGGACAAACTGGAGTTAGGAAGGATGCCTTAGATACTACTAATAAACGTAAGTATGAGAAAGGATTGGATTACGAATTCAATGGTAATGTTACTCCAGACCAAGCTTTCTATATGCATTCCTATCCAGAGATCCCTAGAGCTGCTGAGTATATGCTTAATCTTCAGAATGCAGAGGCTGAGAGCCTCACAGGGGTTAAAGCATTCCATTCTGGTATAACAGGTGATGCTCTAGGAAGTTCTGTAGGAGGGCAGAGGAATGCCCTAGATGCTACCTCTAAAAGAGAGCTAGGAATCCTTAGAAGGCTTGCTGAGGGAGTTAAACAGATTGGTCGTAAGATTATAGCTATGAATGCTGAATTCCTCTCTGAAGAGGAAGTAATCCGTATCACTGAAGATGAGTTTGTTACTGTACGTAGGGATGATCTAGCAGGTAACTTTGATCTTAAGTTAACTATCAGTACTGCTGAAGCAGATAATGATAAGGCACAAGAGCTATCATTTATGTTACAAACAATGGGTAATACTATTGGATTAGAGTTCAGTCAGATACTATTAGCTGATATAGCTAGGTTACGTAAAATGCCTGCTTTAGCTAAAAAGATTGAGAACTTTAAACCTCAACCTGATCCATTAGCAATTAAAGAGGCAGAGTTACGAGTACAACTGTTAGAAGCTCAAGTTGCTAATGAGAGAGCTAAGGCGCAAGAGAATGCTACTGATATTGGATTAAAACAAGCTAAGACTGCTACTGAGCAAGCTAAAGCTAGGAATATACATAGTATTTCTGATAAGACTGATTTAGATTTCTTAGAGCAACAAAGTTCTGTAACACATGATAGAGAAGTCGATAAGTTGGTTACTAAAGGTAAATCTGAGTTAGATAAGCTAGCTGCTCAGGCTTTAATATCGGAGGCTAATAATAATACTATATAGACAGTTATAAAATTTAATGTATACTTTTACCACATAACTCAGTTACATACCGTAACGAGGACACAAAGAGAGAGAACTAATGAGTACAATCGCAGAGCAATTAGAACAAGTTGAAGTAAGTATTGAACAAGCTAAAGAAGCTATTACTAATAAAGAAGCTTTAGATAAACTAACTGCTAATCCTGATTTTAAGAAGGTAGTTCTAGAAGGTTACTTTGAGAAAGAGGCTTCTAGGCTTGTATTATTAAAAGCTGATCCATCTATGCAAGATGAGAAAGAGCAATCTCAGATTGATAAGAGTATCAATGCTATTGGATATGTAAGACTGTATTTCCATACTATTATGCAATTAGGGTTGCAAATGGAAAGAACTATTGCAGAAGATGAAAAGACCAGAGAAGAATTACTCTCTGAGGAACTGTAATAGGAGGTTAAGTCATGTCTGATAATACATTGGCTTTATCTGATGAAGAATTTGCAAAGTTAAACTTTGATGATTTCACTTCAGAAGCTGAAACTACTGATACTGAAGTAGAGGTAGAAGTAGAAGAAGAAGAAGTACTTGAAGAATCTTCTGAGGAGGAGGTAGAGGAAGCCTCGTCAGAGGCTGTAGCGGACGACTCCGAAGATAGTGATGAAGAAGTTGAAGAGGAAGTAGAAGAGCCTCAAGAGGAAGAATCTACTGATACAGAGGGTACTGAGAAAGAAGTACAGGAACCTTCTGAAGAAGTTAAACCAACTACTGATAATCAAGAATCTATTGACTATGGAGAAGTGGGTAAGAAGCTTTTTGAACCATTTAAAGCAAATGGTAAAGAGATACAAATCACTAAAGTAGAAGATGCTATTAGTCTTATGCAGATGGGAGCTAACTACAATAAGAAGATGGCTGGATTAAAACCCAACTTGAAACTTCTTAAGATGTTAGAAAACCATAATCTACTTAGTGAGGATAAATTAACGTACTTAATAGATTTGGATAAAAAGAATCCTGAAGCTATTAAGAAGTTAGTGAAAGAAGGGGGTTTAGATCCATTAGAGATGGATTTAGAGGCTCCTAGTGCCTATACACCTAATACTTACACTGTGGATGATCAAAGTATAGAGATAGATTCAATCCTAGCTGATATCAAGGATACTGAATCTTTCGATACTACACTGGACATTATCGGCAATAAGTGGGATATCGCCAGTAGGAATATTATTGCAAACCAACCTGAACTGATTAAGATTATTAATAACCATGTTGAATCTGGGGTATACCAGCAAATTAAACAGGTTATAGATTCTGAAAGAATGTTTGGACGTTTAGCAGGATTATCCGATTTGGAAGCGTATAAGCAAGTAGGAGAGAGTTTGAATTCTGATGGGAGATTTAATAGTAATCCAACCCAACCTAATCAAACACCTGCTACTAATGTTAAGGCTAAAACAAAAACTGTAGATAAGAAGCTTAAAAGTCGAAAGAAAGCTGCAAGTTCTACTAAACATGCTGCTAGTGCTCCTAAAGAGGATTTTAATCCTTTAGCACTCTCGGATGAGGAGTTTGAGAAGATGGCAGCTAGTAAATTTATATAACTAGTTAAGTAAGGTGAATAATCATGGCTGCAAGTGAACAAGTATATGGTTCAGGTAGTAATTCAAGTGTGGGTACTCAGTTTCGTACTGATTACTATTACAAGAAAGCTCTTGTAGAGGCTGCTAAGGAAGCCTATTTCAGTCAAATGGCTGATTCTCGGTCAATGCCTTAATTTGAGGGCCGATTACTAGAAATAGTAATTGATAACTAGGTGAACTCAGGGAAACTCTTAACAAGTAATGTTGAAGACAATCCTGAGCCAATCTTACCAACTAAGGTAAGAAGGTGCAGAGACTATCCCGCAAGGGAGTACACTACAAGCTATTGGTAGTGGAAGCGCCTAGCAACTTAACAGGTAAAGCTGAAGTTGAAGATATAGTCCGAGCTGTATAGAAATATGCAGAAGTTCTTAAGAGAACTGGCAAGATATTAGCGAATCTTGTTGAACACAACTGAAAAATATGGGCAAGACTATTAAGCAATACCATTATCTACCTATCCTTGATGATCGTAACATCAATGATCAAGGTATTGATGCTGAAGGTGCATTAGCATCTGCTGGTACAGTTACAGGTAGTGTAACGTTACCATACCATGCTGCTGTAACTGTATTACCTCAAGGTGGTGCTACAAGCCAGACTATGTATTTCATGGCTTATAACGCTACCTCTGATGCATTAGCATTAGAAGAAGCTAAAGGTAAAGTAGTTGCTTGGGCATATGGTCAAGGATTTACTACCAGTCAGGATGTTGATGGTACTGATACCTCTGCTGATATTGCTGCTGCATATGTTGAGTTAGTAGATGGCTCTGCTGATGCTTTATCTGCTGATGGCGCTGGAGGTACTTCAGGTACTCTGCCTTATGTAGTTAATACTATTGCAGGTTCAAGTACCACTATCTACGGTAACTTGTATGGTTCATCTAAGGATATGGGAACCATTACTGCTAAGATTCCAGCTCTTACTGAGTCTGGTGGTCGGGTTAACCGCGTCGGCATGAAGCGTATTGATGTTGAAGGATCTATTAATAAATTTGGATTTTTCACAGAATATACCCAGGAATCTTTGGATTTTGATACAGATGCTGAGTTGATAGACCATCTCACTACTGAGGTAGTTAAGGCTGCCAATGAAGTGAATGAGGATCAGATCCAGATTGATTTGATTAATGGTGCTGGTGTTATTCGTTATGCAGGTTCAGCAACTTCTGTTGCTACCCTACAAGGTGATGATACTTCTAGTCCATTTGCTTCTGGTAATACTAATGATACTGTAACTTATGATGATCTTGTTAAGTTAGCAATTGAATTAGATAACAACCGTACTCCTAAGAATACTAAGATTATTTCTGGTTCTAGGATGGTTGATACTAAGGTAGTCAATGCTGCTAGATACATCTATATTGGCTCAGAACTGCAATCTACCGTCATGCGGATGATTGATTACCACGGGAATAAAGCATTTATCCCTGTGTCTCAGTATGCTTCTGCTGGTAATGTAGCTAGAGGTGAGTTTGGTTGTATTGATAATTTCAGGTTTATTGTTGTACCTGAGATGATGCATAAAGCTGCTGCTGGTGCTGCTGTAGGTGCTACTGTAGAAGAAACTACTTCTTTCCGATTCAGTGCTGATGCTGACTCTGATGGTATCTTCTACAATGCTTATCCAATGCTTGTTGTTGGAGAAGGGGCATTTACTACTATTGGCTTCCAAACTGATGGTAAGACTGTGAAGTTTAAGACTAAGCATGTTAAACCAGATCAGAACCATTCTACAGATGATCCATATGGTGAAACTGGGTTCTTCAGTATTAAATGGTACTATGGCACTATGATTCTTCGACCAGAACGTATTGCTTTACTTTGGTCTGTAGCAGAATGGTGAAAAAGATTTGTATCCTATATTGCAACACTCTTTAACTTAGTATACGGTGTCTTTTATATAAATTATAAGGGGCACTATTATGAGTATAAGTATCAAAGAGCAGAGCAAGAAGGGTACAAGCCATCCTCTATACCGAATATGGTATTTAATGATATATAGGTGCAATAACCCTAAATATTATAAGTACCATCGTTATGGAGGTAGAGGTATTAAAGTTTGTGAGGAGTGGTATGTCTTTGATAAGTTTATTAATGATATGTACTCCTCATATTCTTTAGGCATGACTTTAGATAGGAGAGATAATGATGGTAATTATGATATTAAAAATTGCCAATGGTTAACTAGAGCAGAAAATTCTAAAAAGGATATGTCTAAAGGAATTAATAAATATACCCTTACTGGAGATTACTTAGATTCTTTTATAGCTATGTCAGATGCTAATGCAAGTCTAGGTTTAAAGAAGAATCATGGTGGAATGTCTAGGGCATTGCGATTACAAAAACCTTTTAAAGGATTTAGGTGGGCAAGAAAGGAGGACAAAGAACCACTATTATCCACAGAAATGAAAGGTACTCTAATTAATACTAATGTTTCGGTTAATCAAATTGATCTAGAAACCTGTGAGGTTATTAAAGTATGGAAGAATTCTAAAGCGATTACTAAAGCACTTGGTATTAGTTCAGGAACTATTTCTAATGTGTGTAAAGGTAGAACACAACAAGCTAAAGGCTTCAATTGGGAGTATGTAAATAACCCCAATAAATTAATGTAACTAGTAACTGATCTAATCCCTCTCTTTAATTAGAGAGGGTTATTTTTACTATTACCTAGGAGAAGATTATGGAAAGTAGAGAGGCCATTCTAAATAAGTTAAATTCAGGTGATGCTATCTTATTTAGACAACCGTTAGAAACCAATGTTAATGTAGGTACTCCTAATACAGGGGTAACTGCTGTTGAGTATGGTAATGCACATCAACATACTACAGTGTTAACAGTAAATAAAACTGCTGCACTTACTTTAGCTGATAATGCAGCACTTGCTGATGGGTATCTTGTATATACCTTTCCAGCAGGAGCTGTAGTAGTTAATAGTGCGTATATGTCTATGCTTATAACTAACGCAGAACACGATACAGAAGCTTGTGATATTGGTCTTGGATCAGTTATTGGAAGTGGTGCTGTTGCAGTCTTAGGAGGTACAGCTACTTTTGAGGATGTAATTACAGGACAGACAGGTGCTGTAGGTACTGCTGAAGTTAAGACTGCTGTTTCTAGTTTTGTAATAGAAGCTGCTTCTGCACATACACTGCATTTTAATGCTGCTGCTACTTGGGCAGATACTGCTGGAGCTGCACTTGATGCAGACATCTCCGGTACAATTGTATTAAATTGGAGTTTTATTGCTTAACCTAACTATTCCCCCTTAATTGGGGGAATGCTTTACTAAAACTAGTAACCAACAAAAACCTACATTAAGTAGAGAGGAAAGTATTATGAGTGAAGTAAACCAAGATGAATTAACTACCCTTAAAGCTAGAGCAGATATGATGGGGATTGCATACCATCCCAGTATTGGATTAGCTAAGCTTAAAGAGAAAGTTAATGGGATATTAGAGGAATCTACAGCAGAAGAATCCAATATAGTAAATTCATTAAGCTCAGGTGATCCGGGTTATATAACTCATGCAGAGTATAAACGTAAGATGCTTGCAACTAGGAAGAAGAGAGCAGGAAGTTTAATCAGAATCAATGTTAGCTGTATGAATCCAAATAAGAAAGAATGGGAAGGGGAGATTATTTCTGTTGGGTCAGCTAAATTAGGTACATTTAAGAAGTATATTCCATTTAATACTACTGAAGGTTGGCATGTACCCTATATTATCTATGAAGCAATGAAAGAACGTAAATGTAGTATATTCCAAACTGTTAAAGATCATCTAGGTAACAAGGTACGTAAAGCTAAATTGATTAATGAGTTCACTATCGAGATATTACCCCCTTTAGACAAAGATGAACTTAAGGCATTAGCACAACGTCAGGCTGTATCTGGTAGTATAGATAAATAGGAGTAATTGATTAAAATGGCAACAATTAGTATTACAGATATAGTCTCAGATAATATTGATGGTACAGGTAGCTTTGATAAGCTTATGAGTGCTGTTGAGATCCGTCTGAAGGCTCAGTATGATGCAGGTAGGATAACGGGTAGTGATTTTGCTAATGTGTACCTAGGGGTCACACAGAGCGTTCTACAGCAATCCATTGCTTATACTTTGGGAGTACAGCAGGCAGATAAACAGGCTGATCTAATTACAGAGCAAACTAACTTAGTTACTGAACAGATAGCTTCTAGTCAGGCAACTACTACTAGGAATGATAGTATTGGAGCTAAGCAGGTATTAAAAGGACAGGCAGAGACTGATCTATTGGATCAGAAGAAGCTTACTGAACAGGCTCAAATACTAGATACTGTAGATGGTAATGCTGTAGCAGGTATTATTGGTAAGCAGAAGACATTGTATACCAATCAAGCTGATGGTTTTACTAGAGATGCTGAACAGAAGACAATGAAAGCTTTTAGTGATATATGGACTATAGCTAAATCTACATCTCCTGATGATTTAGAACTAGCATTACCATTAAATGTGGATCAACATTCTATGGATGTAATGCTTGGCAATCTAGCTATTAATTCTGGATTAGTTGCTAATCAGTCTGAACTAGGTACTCCTGCTGCTGCATTTAGTTCACATACTGTCATTAATGCAGTTGATCCAGGTTCTGCTGATATTATTATTACTACGAATACTGCTCATGGTATGTCAACAGGGCAGGCTATTAGTATTTCAGGTATTAGTGGCATGACTGAACTTAATGGTAATAGCTATATAGTTACTTCTACTGGATCTACTACATTCACTCTAAATGATACTGATGCAGTTGTAGGTACTACCTATATATCTGGAGGTACAGTTAGAGAGTTAGTATAAGGTGACTCTTGAAAATAAAACGTACTTATAATGTCCAAGAAGTTAGGGACATTCTTACAAATCTTACCATTTGGAGAGCCATATCTGATAATACGGATATGGCTTCTTTTACTGTGACTGATAAACGCAGTCATATCCATTTAATTGGGTATATTGATGATAATCCAATAGGTGTATTTATCATCCAACCTAACCTACGCAAAGAGTATTATTGTCACTTCCAAGTCTTACCGGAATATCGTAAAAAGTATGCTAATAAATTTGGTAAGAATGTACTTAATTGGGTATGGGATAATACAAATATAACTACATTAAATGCTACTATTTCTGAGGACTTTCCTAAAGTAAAGCAATTTGCTAAGTCACAAGGATTTAAAGAAATGGGTTACATTAATTCATCTTCATCCAATAAAAAGAATATAAAAGGTAAATACTTACTTTGTATAACTAAAGGTGATATTAAATGAGTTATGTAGTAGATAAAGTAGAAGATGCAATAAATGATGCAATAGATATTATTAAAGGTGTTTGGGATTCTACCAGATCCCTTGCAGAATTCTTTGTTACATATGACTTTGATGCATTAGAAGAATCTGTACGTACATTATTTAGGGATGTAATTGCTCCAGTACTTAAGCCTATATTTGAGCTTATAGGTATAGAAGATGAAACTATATATTCAGTAGAGGTAGTAACATCCTCATTAGTTGATGAGGAAGCTAAATATATAAAAACAATAGTAACAGATGCTGTATTAAATAGTTTAGATATACCTGAAGAATTACGTTTTGCTATACATACTAATCAAAGAGCTACAGTTAGGAGTTTTTTAATTTATGGTAAGAATCATTATATAGATGGAGTTCCTACTACTACAGTATCTGAATATTTTACAGATAATGAAGTAGTGGTAGATATATTAGAAGACATTGAAGGAGAAACTCTTGATAGTATATCTATAGAGTTTGGCATACCTAATATAGATCTATGGTGTAAAGATTACTTAATAGATAATAATAGCTATGTAATCTCAACTAATACTTTTATTATAGGTACCACTAATTGGAAATATGCTAGTGCAGCATTAAATGGTGCTGGAACTCACTATACTGTCAATGTATTTAGAGATATTACTACAACTGTAGTTGTAGATGACTATACTCAGGTACTTCTTGATCCAACTGAATTTACAGATACTTGGACTAGGACTACTACTACCATTGACAATGGTACCCCATCAGAACTTTCTGTTAGCTATGTAGATACCAATTATGTTAGGACACCTACAAGTACTGGTGGTCCTTATACAACTTCTTTTGTTAATGTCAGTACCGTAGTAACTCCCTCTGTTGAAAGTACTTCTTCAAGCGTTCAAGTACCTATATTTAATTCAGGAGGATACTATTCAGCAGTCTATGCTGTAACTTCAAATCCTACAGTATCTAAGATATGGTTTTATGAGACAGCAATTGGTACTTACCCTGAATTGAATAATAGTCTCATTGCAGGGGATGAGGATAATTTAGATACATTACCTATAGTAAAATTAAGAGAAGAGTTTGTTAATGTAAATGTAGATAAGCAATCTGAGCTTTATACGTCTACTAATAATATTATAAACAGACTTAACTTAATTGACTTAGATTCATTAATTGAGCTTATAGATGATAACCCTGACATAGACTTAATCCAAGATGCTTTCTTAATGTTTGGAATTAATATTTATGCTACAGATCAATATAACTTAAGGTACTTATTTAATTTCTTTATGGCTTTAAGTGTTTTACCTAAATATGATAAAACAGCTTTCTTAACCTTAAGTGCTACAGACCAGAGTAATAGTAGTTTTATTTATAGAGTGGATGAGGGTAGATTTAACATTGCAATCACAGGTAACTATATAGAGATAACTGAAATAGTAGGTTATATAGGTAAAATAGGTTATGTAGAATCTGAGATAACTATTAATGCAAATATAGAAGCTACTGAAGCTGACCTAGAGGCAAGAGGAGATCTTACTCAACAAGATCCAACTGATAGTCTTGGTTTAGTTACAAGTCTCTATACAATAAGAGCACAACTCTCTCCAACAACTTATACCGAGATAGAGGTTTCTGGATTACTACTCACTACTTATATACTTACAGAAGGAACATCTGTAGGGATAAAAGCAGTTGAACTGGTTGATCCAGTTACTGGAGATCAAGCTGCTAAGGATAATTTTATTATACCTATCTCCTATTACATATTAAGTAGAATGTCTCCTTGGGAAACTGAGCAAATAATATATGATGGTATTAAATTAATAATCTATGCAGAGGATTCTCAACATCTTGAGTACTATGAAACTCCAGGGTTTTTAAGTGCAATAAATATTATTATTAAGATAATAGCTATTATTATACTCATATTTTCATTAGGTAAGGCTAGTTCATTATCCAAAGCTTTATGGATTCTAGCTGAGCAGTTACTTATTCAAATTGGATTAACTCTAGCACTAAAAGAAATATTAAGGCATGGTTTATCAGATGAAGAGAAGCTTGTACTTTTAATATTGTATACCTATGCCTCGGTTACAACGGGAACTTCTGGATTAGAGCAGGCAGCTACATTTGTAGATAAATTACTATTAGCAGTAAATGCTATATCAACATTCGTTCAGATAGATACTCAAAATAAAACTAAAGAGTTATTAGAAGAACAGGCTGAGTTTGAATCCCTAGCTACAACCAAACAAGAGGAAATTGAAGCTGCTGAAGAATGGCTTAATAACGATGCTAGTATTGATACATTCAACCTACTAAACAGTAGGGTTATGCCTATATTGGATGTAACTTCTACTCCCCAAGAATTCTATACTAGGAGTCTGACGACTAATCTTTCACCTATATTACTGTCACAGCCTAGTATTTACGTAGATTCTTTATTAAACTTAGACAATATCCCCTCCCCTTTCACTGATTATCCTACTGATAATTATGAACTTAACCAGGAAATAACATAATGGTAACTGATTATGGCTGAACAAAAGTTTAATCCAGCAAGTATTGATTTTACTTCGCTACTACCTAATGTATCTACAGATCTATATAAGGTGCCTGATACTAGCTTAGGAACTAATCAGGGAAACCTATTTCCTAGTGTTAATACAGATTTTAGTGCTAATACTGCCCCAAAATCACGAGATATTACAGGGGATTTTGGATCTAATGTATCTTCTGCTTTACAGGGCTTTGGTAGCCTTGCTAACGCATTTGCTGCATATAAGCAGTATCAGTTAGGTAAAGCTACACTTGCTCAGAATAGGGCTGCATTTAATGTTAACCTAGCTAACCAGGCTAAGATAACTAATGCCCAGATACGAGATAGAGCCTTAAGAAGGGCTGCACAAAGGTCTGATATTACAGGAGATCTGGAGGCAATACAGGCTGCTGCTGATAAAGCTGCTGCTCCAAAGCTAATCTCAGGTAAATCTATCTAAGTCAGGAGATACACATATGGCCAGTATTGTTTATAGACCTACTACCCAAGGTCAAGCATTCGGAGATCCAACTAGACTATTCCAAGGTGCTGCATCGAGCTTAGGTAAAGCTACCACTGGATTATCTAGTGCATTTGATACCTATAGGCAGGGACAAGTTGAAGCTAAGGATAGACGTACTCAGGACGCTATAAGCGCTATACAGGGTGCTAGGACTCCAGAGGAATACCAGCAGTTAGCTTCACAGTTATCAGCTCCTGGAGCTATTCCAGAGCAGTACGGTGATGTCAATGTAAGTGATGTAGCTGGGGCATTACGAGAGCAAGAAGGTGTGGCTAGACAGACAGCACTAGATAATCTCATGTACCAACAACAGTTAGGTACTGCACAAGATATCCCAATACTTCAACAAGCTGAAGCCGGTTTAGGTGGCAAATCGGTGGCAGAGTTACAGTCTTTGGATCGTAACCTACCTGGAGTATCTGATCCAAGTGCGTATGGTAAATTATTAGATGCTGCTATTGCTAGACAGCAAGGTGTAGAATCTACTGCTACCTCTCAGGCATCTAAGAAGGGAGCTTCAGACCTATATATCGAATTTAGTAATGCTGGTAATAGAGATCCAGAGCAATTTATAGCTGAAGGTCTAACACGGGGTATTAAGTTAGAGGATCTTACTAGTGTGATTAGTGGGATACAGAAAGGTACAGGTGCGGGAGAAGATATTAAAGAAGGAAGAAAGAGAGAGACTAGGAGAATAGATCAAGCTAGAAAAGATTTAGAAGTTACTCTAAGTAAACTGGATACTACAGATGATCTATTAGGAGTTCTAGACTCATCAAGGCAAGAAGCGGATAAAGATGTATTGAAACTTAAACAATTAGGTATAGATCCAGAACTAATTAATGATCTTATTAGTGCAGCTACTGATGGTAATGATTATGAACCAAGTATCATTAAGAATTTTTTAAAAAAACTACCTGGAGCTACCCCCGAGTCACCTCCTAGACAGGATATTGATCTTGTTAATCCTTTTAATCTTCAACTTATTGATTAGAAATTTTAATTAGGAATCTAAATGGCTAAGTCTGAGAAACAACTATTTAAAGAAACCTTGGAGGAGGCCAGAAACTTTGATTTCTCCAATAAGGCTGCTATGGCTGCTACTCAAGCAGAACATAAAGCTAGATTAGAAAATGAGTTTAAAGAGATTATGGGCAGAGCTATAGATCCTAATCTCCATGAGCAGACTTACTCTCATCTACCCTTAACTGAAGCAGATCTCCCAATACCTAAATATGTCTATAAAGATCCTGTACAACCTTCTGAGCGTACTTCTGGAGGATTTAGTTCAAGTACAGGTTTCGGTACAGGGCAAGGATTTGGCTATAATAAATCAGATACTCTTAATCAATTAGGTTATAAAAAGCAATTAGAATTAGCTAATAATATTGTTAACAAAGAACGTACTTCTAATTTTGATAATGCAGCAACTGCTACTGTATCAGATGAATCCATAGAAAACCCATTAGGTAAACTAGCTAATCTTGGTTCAGCCCTTAAATCAACTACAGGTGAAGTAGCTAGAACTGTATTAAGTGCTCCAATTAGGCAAGCTAGAGTTAAAGCTGAACAGGGTATATCTCCTGAACAGAGGGCTCTATATGAGTCTGCTATACGTAAGAAGCAAACAACTGATGTACTTAATAACCAATTATTTGAGTTATTTAAGACCCCAGAATCTCCTGAAAGAAATGCTAGAATTAATGAATTTAGATCAAAATTAATACAGCAGAGATTAACTCCTGAAGAGGAGTCTGTATTCAGCCCTGACTCTGCCATATCTGAAGATATCTATGAAACCAGAACAATAGCTGAAAGATTGGAGCAGTCTAAAAAACTTAGTGCATTTATAGATACTGTAGATGCTCAATCTAAAGAGTCTGCTGCTAAGATTAATACTAAAGATGTAGATATTGCTACTGATAAACTTCGTGTAAAAACTGATCAAGCTGCTAAATCGTTTGATAAAGGTAATTACATAGAAGGGGTATCCATCTTCTTAGGTGGAGTAGTAGATCTGGCTAAAGAAGATACATATGCTGCTACACAGATTGCTGTAAGCTCTATACCTCATATGATTGCTATGGTCAGTGCTGCTCCTGCATTCCTACCTTCAGTAGCTATTAAATTAAATGATGAAGCTATTGAATCTTTCAAGGAAGAATATGGTGAAATGCCAGATTCCGAGGAAAGAGCATTAATTGGATTAATATCTGTAACAAGTGCTGGATTGGATAAAGCTTCAGCAGGAGCTGTTAAGAGTGCTGGTACATTAACTAAAGCTGCTATTGACTCATCTAAAGTATTAAATAAGAAGCTCCCTAGTGCCCTTATAAAAGGGATTACTGTAGCAGGAGCACCAGTAGGTGCATTTGTAGTAGAGGGAGGTACAGAAGGCTTACAGAACGTTCTAGGACAGGTTGCAGGTAAGATAAGAGATCCAGAGATTGATGTATCTGAGGCTCTAATAGATACAGCATTTGGTGGTATAAGTGGTGTTGGATTTGCTTCCCCTAATATTGCAAGAGAGGCTACTGCTAGTACCGCTAAAGCAGCTAGTATTGCTGCTAAACCTGCAATAGCTAAAGCTAAGGAAGTAGGTATTAAAGCTGGTACTAAACTAAGTGAGACTAGTGCTAAGCTTAAACAAGCTACTACTAAAAATACTGATGAACTCATACAAGAGAAAAGTGAATCTGATCCTAAAGAAGTAGTAGAGCGTATTATTAGTGATGGTTTAGATGGCTTAACTCCAGATCAAAGAGTAGAGAGACTTACTACCTTAATTAAAACTAATGCTAAGTTAAAAGGAACC
>Ga0075460_10000318_pt1 | contig 18071 bp, 16 predicted proteins | sample DEB08_DNA_3_FD_77580 | JGI IMG/M metagenome (GOLD analysis project Ga0075460, IMG submission 77580) | Aqueous microbial communities from the Delaware River and Bay under freshwater to marine salinity gradient to study organic matter... | ecosystem: Environmental > Aquatic > Marine > Coastal ...
ATGGCATATGATTATGTTAAAGAAAATGCGATTGATTATTCTATATTTGCGGTTGATGAAAAAATAATTGATAAATTAAATATATTTCATGCTACTTACTGGGGAACTCATCGTGCGTTAGACAAATTAACTGTTATTCCCGAACACATATTAATGGATGGTAATAAATTCAAGCCATACGATAGAGATGGAGAATATATACCACATACTTGTGTAGTAAAAGGAGATAACAAATACGCTTCCATTGCGGCGGCCTCAATATTGGCAAAGGTGGAAAGAGACTTATTTATAGAAAATATATGCGATAAGTATCCTATATTAGAGGAAAGATACAATATGCGTAATAATAAAGGGTATGGAACAAAAGATCATATGTCTGGTATAGAAAAGTATGGAGTTACAGATAAACATCGGTTTAGTTATAAAATCGTGGAACAATATTCTAATTTAAAGCCAGTGCTAACTCTTAATTAAGCGTATCATAGGATAGGTAGTAATATCACTATAATACTTTACCATATTAAACATTAAATTGATGTCATCTAATAATTAAACATGATATCAATAATAGCAAATTTATAGCAAATTTATAGCAAATTTATAGCAAATTCACGACAAAATGGCCTGGTATGAACAAACGGAACCTTCCTACGATGAAGTATTTGATGTAGTTAATAAAAATTTAAATAAAACAACTATAATAAACATTGATGGAAAATATGATGAAATACTTAAACAGTCAATTGATATAGAATATGCTAAATATAATAGTTTTGGTTCATGGCGTGGATTTTATACATTTACATTAAGTAGTATTATGAAATTAGTAAGAAAGAAATTGTTAGAAGAAATAAAAAAGAAAGTGGCTAGAAGAAAAATAGCCAATTCAACTATAATGAAACTATGGGTAAATCACATATTATATCGATTACCGGATAAAGAAATGGGAGAGAAAAGGGGCTTGCGAGTAGATAAATGCGAAGATCACTTCAATAAATTACAACAACAACAACAACCACAACCACAAAATAGTGGTGTTGAAATAGAAGGCGGACTTTACTACGATTCAGATGGCGACAGTTATATGGTGTGTGATGATTGTGGACGAGTATGGGATGGATTAGCACAATGTATGTGTGATTAACGAAGATTAATATATAACCGCACAATTAAATGATTAAATTGATTTAAAAATAAGTATAATTATATTTTTAATACTCATATCTATTGTATTTATATTATATACAACAGTCACCTCTTAGCAAACACAACTAACACAACTAACTAACACAACCAACCAAACCAACTAAAGAACACTATGTATGTATTGGTATTTGACACAGAAACTACTGGACTAATTGAAAACTACAGGGAATCATTATATAATACAAGCAAATATCCTTATGTTGTGCAATTAAGTTGGCTGCTGTTTGATGTTGAAACAAACAAAGTAGTTAAGGTATGCGATTATATACTAAAAGTGCCTGATGGCATTACAATAAGTAAAGAATCTTCTGACATACATGGAATTACAAATGAAATCTCTAAAACAAAAGGAAAAAACCCCAAGGAAATCGTTGCTTTATTTAACCAAGATTTAAAAACAGCAGATGTATGTGTATGTCATAATACTCGATTTGATAAGCGTATGATGCGTATTGAATTAATACGACATAATTTTGCGGATGCTATTTACAAAGGAAACCATCAATGGTATTGCACAATGGAAAACTCAACCGATGTGTGTAAATTAAAGCGATATGATAAGTATATTCATGCAAGAGAAATGTTGGAAAGATGTCGTGATACATTTCAACTAGCACGAAGTAATGTCTGTGTTACTTACTTAAATGAACTGGATACTTTAATATCTAACATGAAAAGCGTGGAAAAAGTTAGTTACAAGCGCCCTAAACTTGTAGAGTTACATCAGTATTTATTTAAAACAATACCCAATAACTTACACAATTCATTGATTGATGTCTTTGTTTGCTTTCGTTGCTATTACTACTTAGTCAATAATAAAGACATATTAAACAGTAATTTCGAGTTTAAGAAGCAATACAACGAAATATGTGATTTGTGATGCTTAGTAAGTGAAAAGTAAATATTAAAAATACAAGTAAATATGAAAAGATAAACATCACTTAGAATAGTAATAATTATATAATTTTTTTGTTGATTATATAATTATTTTTATATGGTGTGATTTATATGGTATGATTTATATGGTGTTATTATGGATATGATTACGAACCACACATCAAACATTCTTCTTCTTCGTAATCATCCGAACTATCTGTTTTGGTAGTCATTTTATCGGGTTCTACTGTAAATTGCTGTGGCGCTGCCTTGGCTTTTGTTCTTAGATAATATTGTCCTGTTTTTAATCCTTTCGACCAACTATAGAAATGCATGGTGGTTAGTTTATCATAAGTAGGATTTTTCATCCACAAATTCATGGATTGACTTTGGCATATAAACTTACCTCTTTCCGCCGCCATATTAATAATATGTTTCATAGGAATTTCCCATACTATTTTATATTTATCTTTTAGTGTTTGCGGAATCGCTTTAATATTTTGTATGGAACCACTGTCTTTTACCATTTGCTGTTTTGTATTCTCATTCCACAATCCTGTATTGATTAATTCACTTAGTAAGTGCTTATTAATAATCACAAATTCACCGGCTATTGTCCTTCTAACATAAATATTGGAAGTAAATGGTTCAAAACACTCGTTGTTTCCCAAGATTTGACTGGTGCTTGCGGTTGGCATCGGTGCTAACAACAAAGAATTTCTAATACCATTTTCTTTAATATCATGCTTTAATTTATCCCAATCATATCGGTTGTTTGATACTTTAACATTCCACATATCGAATTGAAGAACACCCTTGCTGGCAGGAGAACCTTTAAATGAACTATATGGACCTTCTATTTTAGCTATTTCCATACTTTTTTCAAGAGCAGCATGATACATAGTTTCAAAAATCATTTCGTTGACTCGCGATGCTTCTTCGCTATGAAAAGGCAGGTTAAGTAGCGCAAATGCATCTGCTAGTCCTTGAACTCCTATACCAATTGGTCTATTTCTCATATTAGATGTGCGTGTTTTAGTAGTAGGATAAAAGTTAATATCAATTACTTTGTTTAAATTAGCAGTCACGATTTTTGTAATATGATGTAGTTCATCGTAATCAAACTCAGGCTTCAATAGTTCTGCCACTTTTGAGTAACCGCCAATTAGTTCGTCTCCGTCGTATAATTGCGGCACCGTTTCTACACCATGTTGCTTTTTAAATGACTCGAAATCTTCTACTTCAACTACTTCTTCCGTATAAGAAATGTTGTTTTTCTTTAGCTCGTTTTTCATCATCAAACACCAGTTGCAGTTGTTTTTAGTGTAAACTTTAATGCTGTCTGCGCCGGTATTTTTAAATGGATAAGTAGGTGGTTTTACAAATTTACTTAGCGCGATTGATGCTAGATTACAAACAGCTGTTTCTTTATCGTCACTATATTCTACAATCTCACAACATAAATTACTGCTTTTAATGGTTCCTAGATTTTTCTGGTTTGATTTTTTGTTACATGCATCTTTATGGAGCAAATAGGGGACACCTGTTTCTGATTGACTGTCCAATATTTTAAACCACACATCTCTGGCATTAACTGTTCGCATCCCCATGTTTTTTGATTCATACTCCTCATAAAGTGTTTTAAAATCATCACCATACGCATCTGACAAACCTCTACACGCATCGGGACACATTAAAGTCCATTTTTTATTTTGCTTTACTCTTTCCATAAAAAGATCATTTAACCATAGTGCGTAAAACAAGTCTCGGGCTCGGGCTTCTTCGTCTCCATGATTTTTCTTCATATCAAGGAATTCCATGATGTCTGGATGCCATGGTTCCAAGTAAATGGCAAAGCTGCCGTTTCTACGCCCCCCTCCATTATGGACGACACCATTGTGAATCATGTAGTCGTGTGTTTTCCTCATTTGCAAGTCATATAAAGTTCCGGTATATTGGGTTTTCGTTATAGTTGATATTCTACTAAAGATTAAATTATTATAAGTAAAATATGCATTTGGAATATATAAAGAATATTCAGTATCATCTGTTTTAATCATATCCCAGTATTCACTTAATTGTTCTTTAGGTGGCTGTGTTTTAGTATATCCACGCGTTGGTATACCTAATCTCAATAATAAATAACGCAAAGATTCGACCAATTGTTTTGATGTTGTTTTAAACACACCCTTGTGTGACTTCGGCTTGTTTATGTCAATAAGTCCTTTTACAATATATTTAATTTTTTCAATTGGAAGATTTATCCAGTCATAATGCATATTTTTCTCTTTATTAATATCATACAAATTAGCGTATTTAAAAGGTAGTTGTAAATTTTTAGCCCATTTTACTACGGTGGCGTTATTTGTGTTGTTTAAGTTACCATCGGTTATATCATTACAAATTGTATATTGAATATATTTGTTTGATAAATAATCTTCTACAAAATGAAGTTCATCGTCTGAATAAGTTGAAATATAAGACATATTTGAATTGTTTTCCATAGAACCATAACCAAGCATTAACCCATACATGTAACAATCATCTTGAGTAAGTTTTGGATTATCTAATTCATATTGTGGGCGAGAAAATATTAACAAATCATCTTCTGTAATATCTTTGGCATCTACCCATTCTGGTCGAATTAAATTTCTATCTAGTTTATTTTTAATAGTTGAATAATTTACGGTTTTTGTTTTAGTTCGTGGTTCAATATCATTTGTAAACGCGTTTTTTAAACAGTAAACGGGGTGTTCTGGAGTGATAGAAATGGGGGTAAATGAGTTGGATGTGTTAATGTGTATTAGTATCCCGTCATATGGATGTTCTAAGACATTTTCTATTACTTCTGGTCCTTTTGTAGTAAATATACTGGTTTTGTTTGGTTCACACATCTGTATTTCTTTTGGACCTTCTGTAGTGTAAATAGTTGTGTCTGGGAGAACACATTGATCAACATACCGCGCCGTATTATTAAATACTCGCAACATAGGAACAATACCGTTGCTAGTTCCATTTGTTCCTCTAATATGACTACCGGCACCTCGAATATTATGGATATGCATGCCAATACCACCAGCCCATTTACTTATAGCAGCACAATCACCCAATGTATTATAAATTCCATTTATACTATCGGATTCCATGGCAATTAAATAACAAGAACTAAGTTGCGGCCGAGGTGTCCCGGCATTGAAAAGAGTGGGGGTAGCATGTGTAAAATATTTATTACTCATCATATCATATGTTTCTTTTGCTTTTTCTAAATCGTCGCAATGAATACCAAGTGCAACACGCATCCACATATGTTGAGGTCGTTCTATTAACTGTTTATTGATTTTAAGAAGGTATGCTCGCTCCAGCGTTTTAAATCCAAAATAATCCAAAAGGTAATCGCGGTCAAAATCAAACCAAGATTGGATGACTTCATGATTTTTTTTTACAATATTATATAGTTTTTCTGAAATAATAGGTGTTTTTATGTTATGAATATCTGTGTTATTGTATAATTTTTCGATCGCTTGTAGATAGTTGGCATCGACCATTTTATGATGGTTTGAAATTAAAATACGACTGGCAAGCGTTCCATAATCTGGGTGGGTGGTTGCCATAGAAGCGCATTGTTGCGCGGTTAATTCGTCGATTTCTTGCGTAGTAATATCATCGTATAGTTGATCTATGATTTTTTGACAAAGTGATGTATAATTAACATGTAATTTGCTTTTTTCTTGACCGATTGTTTTGATACGCTTTAATATTTTATCAAATGATACCGGTTCTTTATTTCCATTACGCTTAATAACACAATCTTCATATTTTTCAGACATTTGTAAAATAATATACTATTATTATTTTAAGCAGTTATTATTAAACAATTATTAAAATAAGTTATTAAATAGCGTGTTTGTTTTTTTTATCTAAATTGAAAATATATACAATGAAAAAAACATTTGAATATATTTTATTGGCATTTGCTGTTTTTGCGGTATTAATGATATTTTTTAAAAGAGAAGGGTTTAGCAATATGCAAAATTATCCATCTACATACAACGAATTATTATTGAAAAGTTTTAAACCAGTCGGCAAAAAAGGTATTGATTCAACAACATATTCACAACAAGCAAAAAATGTCCCCAAATCGGAAATGAGTAGTTATGCACAAATAACAAACAACATCTCTCCCAATTTGATTTCATCTCCTTGCGACGGAAATGAACCATTCCCAAGTATGTGTTCTTCTTTATACGCAACATATTAAATTGACTATTTAATAATGTAAAATCAAATACATTATTAAAAAAGCAAATATTATTAAGCAAATAACATTAAGCAAATATTAAAAAGCAAATATTATTAAGCAAATATTATTAAGCAAATATTATTAAGCAAATATTGTTTGAATAAAAGCACAATGAAAGAAGTAGTATTAAATGATACAATAATTAAAGTGGGTGCAAATGCCGATGAAAACTGGATGTTGGTTGATTCCAATAAAGAATATACTTGGCTTCATTTAAATTCATTTCCATCTTGTCATGTAGTAATTGAGAGTGCCGAGCCAACGCAAGAAGAAATAATGTTTGCGGCTCAATTATGTAAGCAAAATACAAAATATAGAAACTTGCGAAATCTTAAAATATGTTATACCACCTGTGGAAATTTAAAAAAAGGAGTAAAAGCTGGTAGTGTTATTTATAATAGTAAAAGAAAGGTAAAATATATAGTTGTTTAAATATTATTTGTATCTATTTTAATAACGATTTTGTTTTTGCCGGTGTTTTTGTTGCTTCTATTGTTTAAATAGGAGAAGTTGAAATTATCACTGGCAATATCTGTTCCGTCGTCATTAAATATGATCGGTTCTTCCGTTTTTATTTTGGATTGTTTTGATTTTAACAGTGATTTGGGAGGCGCTTTTTCCCTTTTATTTGGTTTCCGGTGGTCGAAACCTTCTTTGCGTTCTTTTATAATAGTGTCCCATGTTTCAATCATTTTAGGTAATGCTTTATTATACCATTTTTCATTTCTGGGTACTAATATAATTGATATGTCTTCAAGATACCAATAAATGTTTTCAATCCAAGTTAAATCTTTGTTTTTATCCATTGTTTCCGCATACCAAACATCAAATTCTGGTTTTGTTATATTTAATGGTGCGTATTCATAGATCGGTTCTTTATTGTCATAAAATCGTATCATAATACCTTTTTGCTTACCATCAGCAGTTGTGATAAATGTGCCGTCGTTGTTAAATTCGGCTTCATTTTCATAGCTTTTAAAGATGGTTTCCAAGAAATCACACTCATTAAGATCACACACCTCCATTTGATGTTGCATCTGCACCCAGTAGTCTTTTTTTGGTATTCCAGTTAATTTTCTACTGACAGGATTTTTAACTTCAACCAGTCGCCCATATCGCGGGTTTCCTTTTTTTGTATTGATACCATCAGGGGAGGCTTTTAAGAAGTCATATCTATCGTGGCTAATACATCCATATTCACTTACTTTTGTATCATACATTTCTTCATAAATCATTAGCGATAATGGCTCGTATTTATGACCGTTATGAAATGGTGAATCTATATTAACGGTTTGGTATTTTTTCACATCAATAGGAACACATTTACTATATATTAAACTATTAATACTGGATTGCGTATCAAATATTTTCCACAAATTACTGGCGGTTAACCCGTCCCATCGAAATGTATACCAATCAACTGTTCTTTGTTCGGGCTGATATTTATTTTTTATTTTAGTTAATTGTTTGGTAATGATATTGTCAATTGGCTGAGATAAAACAACTGATTCTTCATACGAACGCGGACAACCGTGCTTCATGAAATACAAATATACACATTCATTTATTGTATCATCTAAATCGATGTCCAAATAGTTTATTTGTTCATTGTATAGTTCAGATATTTGTGTATATATCGCATCTTTAACTCTATCTTCAAAATCATAATAAATATAGTCCATTATATTATGATTGACATATTCACCAATAAATATGTCAATTGTTTCTAAGAAATCTTCGTGATAGGATGTGTCTGTAAAATCGTCGCTTAATTGAAATGAATCGTATTCATCTTTTAATTCTGGCAGATCGTCCATATGTGTCATTTAACTGTTGTCTATATAATATCATTATATTTACTTTATATCAATTTTATTAATATACACGGATGTATTAATAAGATTGTGGTTTTGCGTATATGGTATGCTTAGTCATCTTCAGTTGGTTTCGTTTTTTTATCCTTCTGCTTCTTGTCTTTCGGTTTCTTGTCCTTCTGCTTCTTGTCTTTCGGCTTTTTATCTTTATTTTTTATTTTTCTAGGAGCCAGTGATTTTAAAGTGGACACCTTTTTATCTAAACTTTTTATGGTATATTTCTTTGTTTGTTTATTAATGATTAATGCTGGTATATTTACAATTAGTTGTGTTTCAATATCATATATAACATCTTTCACTCGTTGCAGTTTCTTTCTATCCAATGCTTTTAATAAAAAACTTATTAAATAGTTTTTTTCTTCTTCTGTATAGTTATTTTTCTGTGAGTAATCTTCCGAATACTTGACTAGTTTGTTTTTCTTTGTTAGTTTACTTAATTTACTCCAATGTTGGTTTTTACTTATTGTTTTTTCCTTTTCTAAAAATGATTCTATATTTGTTACTTGTGGTTCTTTTGATGATTGAATGTGATTCATTAACATTGTTTTATACTTTATGTTTTTAAGTTCTACACATTCATCATTATTCTTCATATACTATAATATAATTAATAGAGTTTATACCCTTTTTTATAATTAATTAACTAATAATTACAAGTTATTTGTTTAAATTGTTGTTTTAATATATATTATAATACATATGAAAAAATTAATAATAACGGGGAAATCAAACATAGAAGCAATACAGGGTGTAAAAGAAAAAAAACGAGCTACTATGAAAGATATTTCTGATAGCCGTGTATTTGATATAAAAACACAAATAGATAGTATTAAAAAAATATATGGCGAATGTGAGTTTCAGTATAAAGAGTTATATATAGGGGAGTTGAAGCGTAAGTTATCTGGTTATAAACAGCAAGATATTAAAAAGAAAAAGTATGATAGCGATGGATTTATTAGTTTAAATGATTTAATTGAAAAAATGATAATTTCAAAGCATCGGTGTTTTTATTGTAAAAAGTTGTGCAAGATATTGTTTAATGATGTTCGCGAACCATTGCAGTGGACATTAGAAAGAATTGATAATATTATAGGACACACAACAGATAATGTGGAGATTTGTTGTTATAAATGTAATATTAAAAGGGGAACCAAAAATTCAGAAGATTTCAGGTTTGCGAAACAAATGAAAATAATCAAAAAAGAGTGATGCACCGCACATCACAAGCAAACAAAAACAAATAAGCTTGATTAATTAATAAATATTATGGTTATACATATATATAATTATAATATGATGTATCATAAATTTACAAAACCGGGAGAAAAACTTCAAAAATCTGTGAAGCGCCGGGCGGAAACAAACGATGCCGATATAAATCCCCCATCCAGTCAAGAAAAGAGTCGTGATTTGGGAGAGAAAGTTTCAACATTTCAGTTAAATGTTGAAAGGGGTTTCACATCAAATACTACAAATGGTGGTAAATATGGCAATAATAATAGGGATACAATTGCGACTCGAATAAATCAGCGGGATTTAGTTGTGCAAAGTAATGGCAATCCTTTTCTCTCCCAAAATAATTATATAAATGACTTGATGAACCAAGAAAAATATATAAGGCAAAATAATAATTTAAATACGAATTACTAGATAACTTATATATGTCCGGCTATATTACACAAAATAGTTTGTTATTAAATAATTTGCTTAGTTTCTATAATAGAGATGGTAATCTTGAGAAGATTTTGCCTATTATTAATGGTGAATCAGGTATATCTTTAAGATTGATTGATTGGTTTGCTACTAATTATAGTAAAAAACATTTTACGGTTTACAAGTTTAAACATGAAACGGGTGGGGAGAGAAGATTTAAAGTATATTTGGAATACAAATTAAAGTTGCGCGCGTATTCAAAAAAACGGTTTGATCCGTTTTGTCGTTGGGATCGAATCACAATTCCATACAATGATGGCACGCATATTCAAACTACTATTGGTCAATTAAACTTTTTTAGATGGATATTGGAAAATAAGATATTAGAGTATATTGAGAAAAATGTAAGTGAAATTACGGCGGATATGAATAAGCGAAACAGTACTTCTAAAAATGTAAAGGGAAAGGTGGATAAAACAACGCGAAAAACAAGGGAGGAATTGTCAGTTTCGGCGACTAAAAGTATTAAAAAGGAAAATGTGGAGATTATAGTATCTTTTGATTAGATTAGATTAGATTAGATTAGATTAGATTAGACTATACTTGGAGTTATTACAAGTATTATCAAACTAATTTAAAAACAATTAAATGATAAGAATTATAAGATGCAAATTTTCGTAAAAACTTTAACTGGCAAAACGATTACCTTGGATGTAGAACCAAGTGATACAATTGAAAATGTAAAGCAAAAGATACAAGATAAGGAAGAACACGCAAAAGAAGAGGTGGAGTATTGACATCCGAAAAAAGAGAACTAAGAGAAGAACCCGCGGTAAAAAACGCGGTAGATCTAAGAGAAAATCCAGAGGTAAAAGACGGCGTAGATAAAGGCGTCATGGAGGAGCGGGTTTAAGGGGATTACACCCTACAACAAATATATAATAATATTTAGTTATTATATATGTCATTTTTAGCAGACGAACTACTTAAACAATGGAAAGAAGAAAAAGAAAAAAAGGAAGCAGAACTAAAAGAATTACAAAGAAAAGAAGCAGAAAAAAAAGCAAATCGCGCCAAAATGGAAACTCGCCAAAATGGCATGGTAGTAGAATCATCCCCAACTCACGATACTAAACGAATAATAGCCAATGAATATGTTCAATTCAACCCCAATACTAATAAACATGAGGTCGTGGATAATGTGCAGGCAGCAGACCAGATCAAAACAATCCGCACTATAAACACAACACAAGAAACACGCTACAAAGAAACAAATTGGATGGGTTACGTTCCAGTGGAATATACTCTTTATGACGTAATCACCGAACCAAGAGGTGAAGTGATCAGCTTCGCAGTGGGAGGGCCCTTTGTTAAATATTGGTTTATTATCGAACCAGAAGCTTCAAGTACTTCGACAAGTACTTCGACGGCAGGAGGAAGAAGAAGGCACCGAAAAAAGAGAACTAAGAGAAGAACCCGCGGCAAATTACGGACTAAATCAAGGTCCAAATCGCGTAAGAAAAGGCGTAAATCAAGGCGTAGAAAGCGCACCAGAAAGAGGCGTAGAAAAAACAAAAAAAAGCAAGTAGGTGGAGGAGAATTTAGTGAAAATATTATGGATATAATTAGAGGTGACGATGATATTATAAAATTGAAAACGAAAGGATACAACCAGAGATGTACTAATTGTAGAGGAGCAACTCATGTATTAATTGCTAAACTTAGAGAACTGGGTGTATGTGATAGATATATCGGATGGGGAGAATGGTCAGGGCATAGTGTTGCTATAGTAAAAGATGGTGAAGAGATACGAGAGAATATAAAAATAGATTTAGAAAGTCCTCCAGATGATATTGGTAATTATTATGTATTTGATGGTAGTTTTCATCAAATCTCTAAGGATATAAAAACTGATGAAGATATTTTATTTACAGGAAAATTAATAGATTATTACAAGGATCATTATAGTAAAAGCTGGAGAGAAGATACAAAATTAGCAATTTTACCTCTAGCTCGAGAAGTTCATCGTAATTGGATTGTAGTAGATGATTATGGGTGGATGCTAGACTAATAACATTGACTTTTATTAATATTAATATTTAATTAATCTTCTACTTTTTCTAGTAAATACTAACTTACAAGTGTTTAATGTTCTTTTCGGGACTTTTCAGAATCGAGTTCTATATTTTTTATATAAACGTTTGACATGAAAGAATGCTCGCGTTTATATAATGTATACAAAAATGTGTGTAAAGAAGAAACAAGGTCAAAAGCAACGCAATAAAAGAATAAAAGAATAAAAATAATAAAAATATATTTTATTATTTTTAACTATCTTATTATGTAGTCTTATCTACACTGGCTATTGTTTAGTTTTAGTTTACCTAAGCAAACAGGCGATTCATATTTTTTACTTCTATTTTATCCTTTTCTTCTGTAAACAACTTTTCTACAATCTTATCATCTCGGAGCCGAATACTATATGACTTTTGTATATTTTTTCTACCCACGCGCCCCAATGCTTGTATCAACTTTTCTTGAGTCATATTCTGCAGATCCTTTGATAAATATCCATGACAAAACTGGTAGTTTGTTCCATAAATATAATCCGATGATGCAATAATAACATACAATTGTTGTGCTTCTGCCAACTTTTTCATAATATCAATGTATTTTACATCGGCATTACTGCTAAACACACCAATACCCATTAACAATAACAATTTCCACTCTTTATTTACATCTAACGATACAATATCTTCCACTATTTTTTCGTCTATGTTACTAGTAAATAAATTACTAGGTTGTTCAGCATCGGGGTTCCATATTTTATAATGTTCTTCCCTATTTGGTATATATTCCGGACTTAATTCTATTTTCTTCATTTTCTTCATGAATTCACCGACTTTTTTATTATACTCATTTTGTATTTTTATTTCCTTGTCATTTGACCTTGCGCTATCCAGCACTTTATCGCTTATTTTATCTGTTCGCTCTTTTTCTTCTTTAATAATCGCATTTAACGCTTCTCTATATTCTTCGTTTGTGTCAATAATGTTAAGCAAGTCAGTCAACACTGTTTCTGGTATGTTTGACGCTTTTAAGTAAAACATGCCTATCTTTTCAACATCATTTGTCATAAATATAGTAGGTCCATCCGTTAGTGTTTTCGCATCACTTGTTGTAATTTTAATCATCGACTTGCAACTTGTTGTTGCTTTTCCTTTTTTGTATTGTTTAAAATCATTTTCAGTGATGTGTTTGCACAACTTTAAGTAATACAACTTAATAGAATGAATTGTAATATCGGATATATTTTCAAAATACTCGTTTGGTTTATAGCGTGATTTGATATTTTCCGCGTGCTTTAACACATACACAATAAATTCAGACACTTGCTTTACATCAATATAACGCAAAAGTGTTTTGTTTTTTTCTACAAATTTAACACTTTTTTTAAACGCATGATAATCGTCGAATTCATCGTGTAGCACTACTACATTGCCTTGTGTATTTAATAATTGAATGGTTTTGTTACAATCATAACTGACTATATTAAACTGTTCTCCTTTAAATTTGCTTTTAAATGTGGAAACCATTGGATATATTTCATCGCAAGATGGCAATGTAGCCGAAGATAAAACCACACTCGGTATTTTATTATTGTCCCAGTTTTTCTTCATTATGTTATGAAACAAGTGTTCTTTGTAATCAAGTGTAATAGTGGGTTCATCCCAATACCATAACAAGTCTTCTGGTTTATTAAATGCCATCATATAATTCATGGAAGGCAAGTATGACTGAATATCGGTTATGATGATTTTAACTTTCGCACCGTTGCTATTATCTACTCTAAATATACCACCTGATTTCCTATTTTTCACGAAATCAGTTACTGCGTAATAATGCAGACGAATATCATCCGGTGTTTCGCAACCAAACGCAATGGCGATAGGGATATGAAGAGCAATACATGATTTGGCTAATTGAAGGCCAACATGCTTCGCCGCGCAAGTAAATATTATTTTTTTATCGTTGACTAACCCCAGTGGTGTCATTGTTTTTCCAGTACCAGTAGGTGCTTGATACAATATTAATTTTGGGTCTTGGTTGTCTTTGATTAAACTAATCATTTTGCGTTGATGATTAAACAAGCACACATCATTATATTGCGACAACAACTTGTTTTCTTCGATGTATTGATGTGAATATTTAATAAGGTTGGTTATTTCAATGCTTTCTTTAAAAGTGTCCAATACATAATTAACAAATTTCAATAGTAAGTAGTTTATGTGTTTTATATTTTTTTTTGAGAGTTGTAGTAATGCATAATAATAGTAGCATTTTTTTGAGCTGCTCGATTGCTTGAAATACATCACAAGTTGCTCCATCAAAAGGTTTTCAAATATATTTATGTTTTTTAATAGCTCACTTGTATTTATATTTCGTATTCTAATTTTATTTGCCTTTTTTATGCTTAGTTTTTTTATGTTGATACGCAGTTTGTATTTTAAATTATGTTGTTTTATAATTTGGTGGATGGGTTCTTCATAAAATTTGTTGTAAAAGTATTTGTGAAAGTCTTCATAGTCTTCTACATTGATTTTTAGGTAGCCAATTAGTGAATTATTTGGATTTTCGGAAGCATTTATGTTGTTATGTGAGTTGTGTATAAACTTAAGTATGTATAGTTCCTTTTTATGCACAGGAAGTTCAAGAAAATCCCATTCGCTTTTTGTGAGTTTTTGTTGAGTAAGATTCATAATGATATTAACCTGTGATAAGTTTAAGTTTGTTTGTTTGTTTGTTTATGTAGGTGGTGTAAGAAGGTAGGTATGTGTTATGTATGTTTCATAACAAATTATTATAAATCAATTTTATAATAGTTTGCTGAATAAATATTGTTAATTAAATAATTAAATATAGTTGGTTAAATATTTGCGAGTAACCGTATACTAAGTCAGCACTCAGTCAATACCGTTTGTAAGTAAATTATTATTTAAATAACTAGAGGGTTTAAATTTTAAAATATCGAGTTCATCGCTGGTAGTGGGAAACTCATCTCTCCCATATATATCCTGAAGAGTTAGCCATTCAAATAATCCTCCTCTATAAACATACACGTTGTGGAATCCAAGAGATACCAATTGTTTATGTTTTTTCTCTACATTTATATCACTATGATTTCGCCCATATACAATAATATTGATTGCTTTCTTTGTTTTTAATAGTTCGTTTATTGTGTTTATTTCATGGTTGATATTTAAAGTATTTTTAATTAAACAATTTTGTTCGTAGTCTGGTAAGACATTTACTATAACAGTATTTTTGTTGTTATTTTTAATGATTTGTTGGACATCTTCAAAATTATATTGTTTACTCTGTGCTTGTCCCATATATGTTAATATACATCGGTGTATTATATTTAAATAAAAATACATTGTAATAATGATAAATGAAAAATAAGTAGAATGAAAATAATAAAATTGTGATTAATTTTATTATTTAACAATAAATAACTATAGATTAGGAATTTATAACCCATAATTAATGATTTTAATTATACATTATAATATCGTTAACCCACAATTATAAATTATAGATTATGAAGTTATGATAGCATTCCACTAAGAAACTTAGTTGGAGTATGCAAGACCACCCATACCACTCATGACGCGCAAGACGTTGTAGTTAGTGGCATAGACGCGCACCTTAGCGGTGGCGGTGTTTCCAATGGCAGCGGCAGAAACAACCAATTGAAGGGTTGCGTTGTCGATGCGACTGAAGTTACAGGTTCCAGATGGCTGGTGCTCTTCTGGGCGAAGGGCGAATGAGTAAACATTGATACCGGCATCTGGGGAACGAGTGTGATGTTGGAATGGTTGAACAACATCGAAGTAAGAACCTTCGCGTTCACTGAATCGGTCTTGTCCGTTAAGTTGCAACTTGGCAGTGACAACTGGATTTTCACCCCAGCAGTGCATCTTAAGGGCAGTTTCGGCAAGAACGAATGCACCAGCATCCGAAACACCAGAGGCGGCGTTGGCGGCAGCATTCAAGGCACCCGAAACATCGGCTTCGATACCGGTTTGTCCATCACCACTTACATCAAGGGCACCGGCATCGGCGAACATACCGTTGGAACCGATAACACTTTGGACTTGAACATCACTGGAGAAGGCACGGATGGAGTGAGGAAGAGCATCCAAAGCATCCGTGTAGTTAAATGGCTGAGCACCCAAAGCAGAGTGCAAGTTCTTTCCGGCAACGAAAGAATCGCAGTAGCTAACATTAACATCAGGTTGGACAACCCAGACAAGTTCCTTGCATGGGTGGTTGAAGTTAAGCTTAACCTTGTTACTGGAGGATCCGATGGATTCATCACCAGTGAATTGAAGTTGTTCGATCAAATATTCATGGGGATTTTGGGCCATGCGTCGGCGTTCATCCGTATCCAAGAAGATGTAGTCAACATACAAAGATGCGGCAACAAGAGACTTGCTGTAGGCAGTAGTCGACTTCAAGTTGGCAGTTCCGGCACTATCAACGGCACTGACAGCGAACAAGCATTCGTCCAATGGGCGAAGTTCGATGTTGATCTTGACTTCGTGGTATTGAAGGGCGATCAAAGGAAGGGCAAGACCAGGGTTGCGGCAGTACCAGAATTGCAAAGGAACATACAAGGTCGTTTCAGGAAGAGCCTTGCGTGGGGCGCAGACAGCTTCAGGGACCGAAGCGGAAGAGCAAGCAGTTGCAACTTCAGCGAAGTCAGGGTCGGTCAAATAAGTAAGTTGGGTAGTATTACCAACCATCTTGTTGTAACCATCTTCTTGTTCAGAAGTAAGGGTCAATTGGTTCCAGATGTGCATCCAGTCACCATATTGACGGTCGATGCGTTGACCACCAATTTCGACTTCAACCATGGAAACCATTTGTTCACCGGGGCAATCCAACCAACGTGCGTGGGGAGAGTCCGAAGAACTGATTTCGGGAAGAGTCACTTGAAGGTAAGTGCGGTATGCCAAGTCACCGTTACGGGAAACAGTGCACTGGACACGGCGACCGAAGTCGGCTTGACCATTGAAGGTTTGTTCAATAGATTCCATCGCGAAGTTAGTGTGACGACGGTAAGTAACCTTCCAGAAAGTGATCTGGGGATTACCAGTTAAATACACATCTTGTGCGCCATAAGCTACTAGTTGCATGAGTCCACCACCCATATTATAATATAGGTAAAGAAAAAAATTTTGTATTTTTACACAATTAAACTAATTTTATCGTATTTTACGATAAAATTAATTAGTAAGTATTTGATTTATGTCTAAATTTTCAACCATAAAGCGTTTTAAATACGATTCTAAATAAACTTCTTTTTCATTATTGTGTTTTTTTTTAAATACATAGCAATTCCCTGATTTTTTTATGGACCAACCTTTTTCTAAAGCATTGTATAATAATGTCATTTTCTGCAATTTTATCAAATCAATGTTACTTATTTCTTCTTTATTAATTACCATATTATTTAGATTATCCATTATATAATGAAAAATGTTTTAATAAATTATGAATTTACGAATATATGGGCAAAAAAATATTGATTTCCTAAACAATAGTGGAAATTTTTAATTAAATACAGCAAAATAATATATATTATTGATGCCTAATTTTAAACCAAAAAACAAGAAAAAATTAGTAGTTAATAAACACTCAATAACGACACTAGATAACAAGCACGATGAAAAAATGAAAGAGTTTACTAAAATAACAGAAGAAGAATTGCCAAATCTTAAAAAACAAATGTCTACACTAAAAAAGAAATTAAGGTCATCGGATAATATGAAAATAGAAGATGTATTGGAAATAAAAGATACGATTAAAGATATAAAATTAAAAATCAAGGAGCTAAAGAAAAAGAAAAAATCGTATTTACTAAACAATTCAAATTTGATATTTGAGTATTTTGAAAAAAAGAAAAATTTAAGCGATGGCAAAACAAATAAAAAGAAAATATTGCATTCTTTTTTCAGTAAAACAAGTGAAACAACCGATGTTAAAAACAATAGCAATACTATAGTGCAGCAATACTTCAATAATATTGATAATAAACATGTTGATATGGAAAATTACAAAATTAATTATGAAATATGTCCTAAATGTTCGGG
>Ga0075460_10000328_pt1 | contig 17727 bp, 17 predicted proteins | sample DEB08_DNA_3_FD_77580 | JGI IMG/M metagenome (GOLD analysis project Ga0075460, IMG submission 77580) | Aqueous microbial communities from the Delaware River and Bay under freshwater to marine salinity gradient to study organic matter... | ecosystem: Environmental > Aquatic > Marine > Coastal ...
TTAGTGCAAAGAAAATAGCCATATAAACTCCAAAATGTGGATGAATTAAGCCTTAAGGGCATAAATACGACCCGACTCGCGATCGAGGAACGAGATCGTGAAATATGGCTCGTGGCTCGCGGTTAGTGGACATAAGAGGCTGTGGAACATGCTCTGTGGAACATGTGTGTACGGAACTACCCCATGTGTGTACGGTGTGTGTACAGATGTGTGTACAGTTTGAGAGGGTAAAAAGTGAGGAAACACGTGGGCTGTAGAGATGTGTGTAATGTGTGTACGGTAGTTTCAAGTTGAAGTTCGTTTTAAAAAAAAAAAGACGTTTTTTAAAAAACCGCTGAGCGAACTTGAAAAAGCCTACACACAGTACACACATTACACACATTGATGTATGTCATTGATATATATACAAAAGATGTGTGTACGAAACGCGAATTAAACTGTACACACATTTTTTGTTCCGTACACACACTACATTACCCCGTTGAAGGCGAGGCACTTGAGCACCGTGAGCACGAGCATCGCACCGAGGATCATGATGTCTGATTCGCTAACCGTGGATCGTGACCTACGACGCTTGGTTCTTAATAGTTTCATGGGCTTTCTCCGTTAGAGTTTCATGGTGTGATGGTTGAGTGTCTTGAACCGTGCTTCGCGGTCATCGAACCCCATGCGTATGTACTGTGCATAGATCTTCTTGAGCTGTTGCTCGTCGTTCGTGGCTCGTGGAGCGCGACCGAAGGTCGTGGTTCGCGGTTGTTTGCCTGGGTATCTCATGGTGTGTCTCCTTAGAACGACAGCGCGAGGAAGTAGAAACGGTCTGACTTCAGACCTTGGGTGATGCTCTGAATGCACGTAACGTCGAGCTCCTCCTGCATATACTTCTCGAACGCCCTATGGCTCGAACGGTCTAGCAGACGTTTGTTCCAGGCTGGGTTGACCACAACGTAGGTATATGTCGCAGCGCCATCGAACAGTGCAGCTGCCCGCTCGTCCATACCTGCGCACATATCCGCCGTCTTGACTAGTTGATAATTGTTCATGATGTATCTCCTGATAGATTGATCGAACCATTCGACCAATTACACAAATCAAACCGACCGCGGATCACGGAACGTGAGCCGTGAAAAACGGACAAGGTTCCAGAGTCGTAAATCGAAAAGAAGGTTCCATGACTACGAATCGGGGTTGGGGGTGTGCTGTGCGGCCAGGGGGGAGATAGTCGATGAGGGATATAAAAGGGCTTTTTTATATTTTTTTTTATAAAATTTTTTTGCAAAACAATTAGTTGTGCTACTATCCTGACCCATGACTGGAACTACTAGAAAGTGCCGGTGTTGCAAGGTTACCCAGGACAGTGCCGAATTTGCTTCAAAACATATCTGCTCTGCTTGCAAGATCGCCCAAACCCAAACGCGAATCTCCGAGTCGTATAAGAGCTATTTGAAGAACCTGCACTCTCAAAGTAAATCTGGCAACAGCAAAGGGTCAGCCCACCGTGGCCTTAGTTGGTCGATAGAGCTGGAGCACCTGTTAGAGCTGTGGGAGAAGCAAAATGGTCGGTGCGCAGTGTCGGGCGTTATTCTTACGCACCATAAAGACGGTACAGGTAGAAAAGAATACAATGCCTCTATTGATCGGGTATCTCCCGACAAGGGCTACACCCCCGAAAATACCCAATTGGTCTGTTACCGCGTAAATATCATGAAACACAACCTATCAGAAGACATGTTTTACTGGTGGGTCAAGACTATTGCTGATTTCTCTTGTGATTAGATATTAGTGAAGCTAATATACGATATGGTTGACATAGAAGTATTAGCAATCGAGGGCCTCGACGACGCAATTATCGGTTCAACGATCCGTAATGGCCGCGAGGTGCTTGCGTACAACTATGATAAAGCCGTTGACATCATTAAAGCGGCAGGCCACTCCGAGGAGTACGCCGAAGAATGGATAGCAGAAGTGTCGTCGAAAGAATTTGACGGGGCTCCTGCTTTTATATACGTAGATAACAACCAAGAGTTCTATGGACCAAGCAGCCCAGCTGGAACAACCGTCCACTGACTTAGTCAGCGCGCGCACCGAATTCCAATCGCGAATGCCGTACATGGGCATAAGCCGTGGTTCGTTAACCATGCAGCAGGAAAAGTTGGTCATGCTCATGGTTTCCGGTATGAGTACAGCAGCCGCGGGTCGTGGTGCGGGGTACTCTTGCCAGCAGGCCGCCTACGCTGCCGCCAAACTCCCCGATGTACAAAAAGCCCTCGAGTACTACCGCGAAGAGATGCGTGAAACTGTAAAGTTCACGGCTCAGAACGCGCACATGATGTATATGGAGGCTTATAACGCCTCTGCCAACGCCACTGAGATGAAGAACACCACTGATTCTCTAGTCAAGCTGCACGGTTTAGGCGTCCCCGATACCGCCCCCCAGGTAAACATCAACATTAACGGCACCAAGCAGCTCGAGCGCATGACTGACGAAGACCTATTAAAGATCGCAGGTAAAGACCTCCACTACCTCGAACCTAGAGGCGACTAGCATGAAATGTTGGCAGTGCAGATCCCCTCTGATTTGGGGGGGCGACCAGGATTGTGATGACGATGAAGAGTTCCTTAGTGTCTCTAACTGTAAAGCGTTCGTTTTGTTCTACACGCCCAGAGAGATAGATGACTGAAGTAAAAAAGGTCGAGTGCATACGCTGTAAAGCGTCGCATTCCGAGACCCTGTACTCGGGGGACGACCGCCTCTGCGTGTATTGCAAAGCGGACATCGCGGAGCAAGGACCGTTACCCGCGGTTCCCGAACCGGAACCCACGAAGGAAGAGACACTAGAGGAGAAGGCGCGCGCGGAACTCGCTCTACGGTTCTTGACGCGTAAACGGCTCCTACCGTTCGTGGAGCGGTTTAACCCTGACTATTCAGCGGGATGGGTACACAAAGATATATGTAAACGGCTTGAGGAGTTTTCAAGAGATGTCACTGAAAAGAAGTCTCCAAGACTTATGCTATTCATGCCGCCTCGACACGGTAAAAGTACGCTTGCGTCAGTGGCGTTCCCAGCTTGGCACCTTGGGCGAAACCCCGAGCACGAGTTTATCAGCTGTTCTTACTCGGGCTCTCTTGCTATGGGATTCTCGCGCAAAGTCCGCGGCCTCCTACGTGAAGAAGGCTATAAGTCAGCATTCAAAACCCGCCTTGACCCACATTCTCAGTCTGCTGAATCTTGGCTTACTACTGCTGGTGGGGGTTATGTTGCTGCCGGTGTTGGCGGGGGTATTACTGGTAAGGGCGCTCACATCCTTGTCATTGATGATCCGGTAAAGAACCGTGAGGACGCGGAATCATCGAACGCGCGCGACAGCGCCTGGGACTGGTATACGTCAACGGCGTACACGCGTCTTGCGCCTGGTGGCGGTGTGCTGGTTATCCTCACTCGTTGGCACGACGATGATCTTGCGGGACGCTTACTTAAAGCTGCAGCAGACAACGGCGAACAGTGGGAGGTTGTCAACTACCCCGCCAGAGCAGAGGTCGATGAGCCCTTCAGAAAGCGTGGCGAAGCGCTCCACCGAGAGCGATACGACGAAGAAGCCTTAAAAAGAATTGAGAAAGCGGTTGGCCCTAGAGACTGGTCAGCGCTGTACCAGCAGAACCCTGTCGCGGACGACGGTGAGTACTTCACGCGGGACATGATCAACTACTACGACCGTGATGAGATTGACCACGACCGTATGCGCTTCTACTGCGCGTGGGACTTGGCTATCGGCAAGAACGATCGCAATGACTACACCGTAGGTATGGTCATAGGTGTCGATGAGCAGGACTGCCTGTACGTGGTCGACGTTGTACGGGGCAGGTTCAACGGCTTTGAGTTGGTAGAGCAGATACTTGATCTCTACGAGGTCTGGAAGCCGTCGATCATAGGTATTGAGAAAGGGCACATTGAGATGGCCCTTGGGCCGTTCCTCGAGAAGCGTGTACGCGAGCGCGGGTTGTACGAAGCGTATTTTAAAGACTTAAAGACTGGCCGCAGGGACAAGGAGGCGCGGGCCAGAGCAATCCAAGGCAGGATGCAACAGGGCATGGTCTTCATGCCAAAGGACGAAGAATTTACTGGCCCACTGGTAGCAGAGCTGTTGCGCTTTCCGAACGGGGTACACGATGACCAGGTAGACGCTTTGGCTTGGATAGGTCTCATGATGACGGAGTTCAGTACCTTTATCGAACGCGTCGAGCATGTACCTAGCTGGAGAGACCGACTACCGGGCCTATTAAAAGGCGAACGCACTAAATCAGCCATGAGCGCATAACAATGATAACGACTAAGAACATCAGCCCCGACAAGGAAGAAGAGATTTCCCGGACGCAATGGGCGCGGTACGAGCGCGCGCGAGACAACGGCCACCTGGATTATATTTGGATGGCCAGAAAGTGCGATGAGTACTACCGTGGAGATCAGTGGGATGACGAGGACGCCGCAGCCCTAGAGGCTGAAGGCCGCCCTGCGTTGACCATTAATACGATCCTCCCAACCGTCAACACAATTCTAGGTGAGCAGTCCACACGCCGGGCGGATATTCAGTTCAAGCCCCGACGCAACGGGGACAGCGCAGTCGCGCATACATTAACTAAGCTGTACATGCAGATCGCAGACAACAACAAGTTGGACTGGGTCGAGCAGCAGGTGTTCGCAGACGGTTTGATAATGGACGGGCGTGGGTATTTTGATGTCCGTATGGACTTCAGTGACCACGTTGAGGGCGAGATACGGATCACGGCTAAAGACCCGCTCGACATCCTCATTGATCCTGATGCGAAGGACGCAGACCCCAAGACCTGGAACGAAGTGTTCGAGACTAAGTGGATGACGCTGGATGAGATCTCTGAGCTCTACGGTAAGAAAAAGGCGGAGCGCCTATTGTTTGTCGCTGAGAACGGTATGAGCTTCGGGCCAGACTCCGTTGAATATCAGGAGACGCGGTTCGGTGACACCCAGACAAATGACGACTACTTTGGTGCGGGGGTTCCTGGAGACGAGGAGTACCGTAACGTAAAGGCGTTGCGCGTCGTAGAGCGCCAGCATAAGAAGCTGACGCGCGTTACGTTTTTTGTCGACCCGAACACCGGGGATCAGCGACAAGCCCCAGATGCGTGGTCAGAAGCGAAGGTAAAGAAGTTCGCCAAGCAGCACCAGCTGTCTCTAATGAGTAAAGTGATCCGAAAAGTACGCTGGACAGTAACGTGCGACAAGGTTGTCCTGCACGATGACTGGTCCCCGTACAACGACTTTACGATCATCCCCTTCTTCTGTTATTTCCGCAGAGGCAGGCCGTTCGGCGTTGTCAGAAATCTGTTATCCCCGCAAGAGCAGCTAAACAAAATAGCGTCTCAAGAGCTCCACATTGTTAATACCACAGCAAATAGTGGCTGGATGGTTGAGAGTGGATCGCTGGTCGGTATGACCGCTGATGACCTCGAGGAGCACGGAGCGGAAACAGGGCTCGTGTTGGAATATCAGCGAGGCACTAACCCGCCTCAGAAGATTCAGCCGAACCAGATCCCTACTGGCCTTGACCGTATAGCCCAGAAAGCTGCGGCAAACATCAAGACCATCTCTGGCGTGAACGACAGCATGCTGGGCACGGACAGCGCAGAAGTGTCAGGTATCGCGATTCAAGCGAAGCAGAACCGTGGCGCGATCATGATCCAGGTGCCACTAGACAACCTGCGCAAGACCCGTCAGTACCTCGCAGAGAAGATCCTGAACCTCATACAGACTTTCTACACAGAAGAGCGCGTTATCCAGGTTACAAACGAAGACGACCCGCTCAAGCCGCGTGAGGAGATGGTCATCAACGCGATGACACCGGAGGGCACGGTCATTAACAACCTGATGGTGGGTGAATATGACGTGATCGTAGCAACTGCACCTGCACGAGACAGCTTCGATGAGACGCAGTTCGCTGAGGCTCTAAGTCTACGGCAGGTAGGCGTCATGATCCCTGACGATGCGATTATCGAATACAGCCACCTAGCGCGTAAGGGTGAGCTTGCTACCCGCATCCGCCAGATGACAGGCCAAGAGCCGCCAACACCAGAGCAGCAGCAAGCTATGGCGCAGCAGCAAGAGATACAGATGGCTCAGATACAGCTGGAGCTCGCCAAACTGGAAGCGGAAGTTAAGAAGCTGCAGTCAGAAGCCGCATTGAATATCGCGAAGGTTCAAGACACTGCAGAGATAGATCCCCAGGTACGAATGGCTGAACTTCAAGCGAAATTGCAGATGAACCAAGAGCAGCTACAGCTTCGTAGGGAGCTGTCGTTTGCGACCAACCAAATTCGGCAAGGTCAAGCAGAGACAAGTGCGGCTACGAAAATAGCCACAACTGTTATGCAAACCTCTCGAAATAACCCCAAACCACAATAGGACTTTGATATGAGCAAGAATGAAGACACTACAGAAGACACGACAATGCAGTACGACGTAATGCCCGGTGCAGACCGCCCGGACGAAGACCCAGCGCAGCTTGACCTTAATTTTGGGTTAACAGACGGCCCCGTTACGACGGAAGTTGTCGAGGAAGAAGTTGTCGAGGAAGAAGTTGAAGAAGAAGTTGAAGAAGAAGTTGAAGAAGAAGTCGAAGACGAAGCCGAAGAAGAAGTTGTGGCTGAAAGTAAGTCGTCTAAAAAACAAATGGTGCCTAAAGCCCGCCTAGATGAGGTGCTTGCAAAACAAAAAGCACTGCAGAAACAACTAGATGAGATGATAGCACAGAATGAAAAGTCCGCGGAAGCACCCGACGCCTACGATTTTGATTCGAAAGAAGTTGAGTACCAAAACATGGTGCTTGATGGTGAAACAGAAAAAGCTGTTGCGCTCCGCAGAGAGATTAGAAAAGCAGAGCGAGCCCAGCTTGAGTTCGAAATGCGACAAGAAATGAACCAAACCGTTAGCAAAGACCGGCAGATGACGGCCTTGCAGAACGCAGCGGCGGCAATGGAAGAAGCATACCCTGTGTTTGACAGCAACTCAGACGTTTTCGACCAAGAAATTACTAACGAAGTCGTAGATTTGCGGGATGCATTCATTTTGAAGGGTTATGACGCTGTAGATGCCCTATCGAAAGCTGTGAAATACGTCGTCAAAGACCACGACCTCGACCAAGCGCAAGAAAGTGTGCCAAGTCTAGCTGGTAAAGCGCAGAAAACTGATGAACTTGCTAGAAAACGCGCCCAGGTTAGCAAAAAACTTCGCGCCGCAGAGGCTCAACCGCCTGAACTTCCTGGTGAAAGTTCTTCTAATCATGGTGATAAAGGGTTTGACCTATCGTCTATGACTGAAGAAGAGTTCGCTGCGCTGCCTGAAGCTACGTTACGGCGTATCAGAGGCGATATTATCTAACGAGGTGAGTAATGCCCACCAAAAAAGACCCAAGAATAGCCCGAGCAGGAGTCTCGGGCTTTAATAAACCCAAGCGGACGCCTTCTCACCCAAAAAAGTCGCACATTGTGGTGGCTAAAGAGGGAGATAAGATCAAAACCATCCGTTTCGGTGAGCAAGGTGCGTCGACCGCGGGCAAACCCAAGGCGGGTGAGTCTGAAAGGATGAAGGCCAAACGCGCGAGCTTCAAAGCACGGCACGCGAAGAACATCTCGAAAGGCAAAATGTCAGCTGCTTATTGGGCTGACAAGGCTAAGTGGTGAAACAACTGGATATACGAATAGCGGTTGCTTTGTTATATTAGCTGTACTAATATGCTAATACGTCCATCCCTGCGATATGGGGTCGGCCCGTAGCCGTAAAAAACGTAACCCCCCGCCTACAAAGGCGTAAAACCTGTCGAGGTCGCACCTCGCTAATCAGCGCTAGTTCGTTGTCCCACGATACGGGAATACGGATTAGCCGCTCCTTTAAGTCGGCTGATAAGGCGGCATGTGCCGCATAAAATTATTCTGTCAATTTATTAGGAGGCCATCATGGCTTTAACAAATTTCGGCACCTTGACTGGTGACCAACTCCAAGCTTGGAGCCGCGACTTCTGGAGAGTAGCTCGCAATCAATCTTTCATCAACCAGTTCGCTGGCGCGGGTTCAAACGCTATGGTTCAGCGCGTAACTGAACTTACTAAGAACCAAAAAGGCACCAAAGCAAACATCACTTTGCTTGCTGACATGACCGGCGACGGTATCACTGGTGACAACACGCTGGAAGGAAACGAAGAAGCCCTCCGCGCGTTCGATATCAGCATTGGTTTAGACCAGCTACGTTTTGCTAACCGCATCGCTGGCCGTATGGCTGACCAGAAGACTGTAGTTAACTTCCGTGAGCAGTCTCGCGACGCACTTGCTTATGCAATGGCTGACCGCTGCGACCAGTTGGCTTTCTTGACTTTGTCAGGTGTTGCCTACACTCAGAAAAACAACGGCGGCCTCCGCGCTACTTCAGCTTCTGCTGGACACGAGCTGGTTGACCTTGAGTTTGCTTCTGATGTGTCAGCTCCAACTAGCGACCGTCACCGTCGTTGGGATGCTACTAGCGGCCTAGTCGCTGGCGACACTACTGCTGTTGCAGGCGCTGACAAGATCGGCTACCGCACTATCGTAGAGTTGAAGGCTTATGCTAAAGACAACTACATTCGTGGTATTCGTGGTGCTGGTAACCAAGAGACTTTCCACATGTTCGTTACTCCTCAGCAGATGGCAGCCCTGAAGTTAGATGCTGACTTCCTGGCTAACGTCCGTAACGCTGGCGTTCGTGGAACTTCTAACAGCTTGTTCTCTGGCTCTGCGTCGTTGATGGTTGACGGTGTCATGATCCATGAGTTCCGCCACGTGTTTAACACTTCCGGTGCTACTACTGGTACTTCTGCTAACGCTGGCGCAGCTGGCTACAAGTGGGGTGCTGACGCTGACGTAGTTGGCGGACGTGCTCTGTTCTGTGGTGCTCAGGCCCTGGCCCTGGCTGATATTGGCTTGCCTGAAATGGTTGAAGATACTTTCGACTACGGCAACCAGTCTGGTATCTCAGTAGGCAAGATCTTCGGTCTCCGTAAGCCTAAGTATAACAGCGACATCAGTGGCTCTATACAGGACTTCGGTGTTATCGCCCTAGATACTGCACAGTAAGACAATCGCCCCCTCTTCGGAGGGGGCTTTTTACTTTATAGGAACTAATCATGAAGATTGTAAGCAAAGAGTCGCTACGAGTAACGACACTAGGCGGGACAGCTGTTCTATTTGAAGCAGGCGTACCTAGAGAGATCTCCGCCGAGATTGGCCTTATTGCCATCCAGATGGGCGCGAAAGAGTACAACGAAAAATACGTCGAAGAACGCGATGCTGAAATCGCTGTTTTCGAAGAAATTGAAGAAACTATAGCCACACAAAATTCATCAGTGTCTGTCGATGATGAGCTAGTCACCTGTCTTGAAAAGATGATGGACGAAGGTGACCCAAGGAATTTTAAAGCCGATGGTTACCCTAAAGCGGCTGCTGTAAACAAAGCCCTTGGGAGAACAGTCGACGCAGATGCTCGAGAAGTTGCTTGGGAATCAATCCTCAACTCATAGGTAAAAAACGATGGCAGTCACAGTACAGAGCGTAATTGACAGAGCACAGACAGTGCTGCAAGACACAACCGGAGTTCGATGGCCTGTTGTCGCAGAACTTGTCTTATGGGTGAACGACGCACAGCGAGAAATCGCCCTTTTAAAACCCGATGCCGCAGCAGTTAACGATACGATTACTCTTATCGCTGGCACAAAGCAGTCGATCCCTACTGGTGGCAACCGCCTTTTGAAGGTCGTCAGAAACATGTCTTCCGCGAGCGACGGCACGGGCAAGCGCGCTGTACGTTTAGTGGACAGAGAAGTTCTCGACGCACAAACGCCAGACTGGCATGACCCCACAGTAGCTGGCGATGCGGCGCACACCGCTGTCGTAAAGCACTATATCTATGACGAGAGCAACCCACGTAATTTTTACGTATACCCCGGCGTCAATGGGGCGGCTTATTTAGAGATCATCTACTCCTCTAACCCTGCGGCTGTTGCTCAGGTAGATAATTTGTCTATCCCTGACATTTTCGCGAACGCGGTGCTGAACTACGTTTTGTACATGGCCTACATGAAAGATGCCGAATACGCTGGCAATCAGCAGCGCGCGTCTAGCCACTTCCAGTTGTTTACAGCATCTATTACGGGCAAGGGACAGATCGACGCGATCACAAACCCAAATATGGAACGTAGGGCCCCCCAGCAACTAGCGATGGCGTAAATTATGGCGATTTCGTACGAAGCGCTACTGCCCGATATCCTACCGATGGTTCCAGGGTGCCCTGACTCGTTGATTAAAAACAACATCAGGTCTGCCGTCATTGAGCTCTGTGAACGCGCGAGCGTGTATCAAGCTGAACTAGACCCCCTGACAACCGTCGGCAATATCTACGAGTATGACTTAGAAGCCCCGTCAGGCACGGCGGTGCAAAAGATCCTATGGATTACTCATGAAGGCAAAGACCTCGAACCCCTAACCTCTACCCTTTTAGAGCAAAGAATTCCTAAATGGCGCGAAGGAAACGGCGTACCTGAATACTACGTACAGCAGGGGTCAGCATTGGTTTGGTTAGCCCCGATTCCAACAGCAACGGGCGTATCAAGCACCATCGTCAGGGCCGTACTCAAGCCAACGCACACAAGCTCTGCGTGCGATGACGGAGTCATGAACGACTATAGAGACACCATTATCAATGGTGCCCTATTCCGACTGCTAAGAATCCCAAACAAAGAATGGACAGACCTTCAAGGCGCTAGTGTGTATGGGTCTTTATTTAACGAAGGCACCATGATAGCGGAGCGTAAAGCGCGTGGCGCAGATACCGGAGTAGCTAGGAGAGTTCGATATGGTGGAACGACAGGTGCATGGCGCACAAGACGTAGACACTATGGCCGCGGCGGCTAACCCGGCGCGAGCGAATATCCGGGAAGAATGGGCGTGGGTAAAACAGGGTATTAAAGAAATATTAGCCGAGCAGCCTCAGCTAACTTTCATACCAGAAGACGTGTACGCAGCCTGTTTGAACCAAGAAGCCCACCTCTGGGTTGCCCCAGAAGGTTTTGTGATAACGACGGGAGAGCGGGACGAGTTTACGGGTGCCAGGACATTCTTAGTCTGGTTAGCGTGGGCCAAGGTCCGCGGACAAAACTGCGTGATTCAGTACTACGATTTTTTCGCCGCAGTCGCAAAAGAAAACGGCTTTAGCAATATAGAAGTACGAACACCAATTACTGCGATTGAGCCATACCTCATATCGCAAGGTTGGAAGAAAGACACAGTAGTCTACACGAGAGAACTCTAATGGGTAGCAAACCTAAGCAACAGGACTATCAAGCATCAGAAGGCGAAAAAGCGTCAGCGTCTGTCGCGATGGCAGAGTATACCTACTTCAAACAGAAGTATGATCCGCTGCTACAGAAGATGCGCGATGACTCCCTAGGCACTAACGACGATAAGACGCTTAGAGGTCGCGCAAACGCCGACACTATGCAAGCACTTACATCCGCTCCGATGGCGCAGCAGGCTATGTCTGGCCAAGGGTCAGAAGACCTCGCGCAAGCTTACCAGGGCCAACTTGGTATAGCGGACAAATCCGCTGAAGATATTCGCAACAAAAAACAAATGAACGTGCTCGGAACCGCCCGAGGCCAAGCGTCTGATGCCCAGTCTGGTATGGCGCAAGCAGCAAACCTCGCGACCTCTGAAGCCCTAGAGCGTGCTAAGAATAAGCAGCTGGTGTCCCAAGCGAAGATGACCGCTATAGGTCAGTTGGCTGGTGCCGCCCTTGTGAAGGGTATGCAGAACAAAGCAACAACAGGCCAGCGGGACACGGGTAAAGTCGGCGCAGATGGAAAACCAATAATGGAAACCGTCAAAGGTTCATTCTTTAGCCCAGTTAATGACGCTGGCCAAATAGTTTCTGGATTCAATAACCGTCTTGCGTTTTCAAATATTTTTGGCGGGGGTTAAAAATGAGTGTATTCGGGGACACCGTAGAAAGCTTTCAAAAAAATTTGTCGTATCAGAATAATGCAGCATTAGGCGGAGGGCTTCCAAATGTTTCGGACCCCGAAAAAACTTACGCGAACATAACACGGCAGGAGTATCTAGATTACGTTAGCCAGTATCGAGCTTTTGAAGAGCAGATGATAAAAGAGTCGCAAACAGACACGTCGTTGATCGATGCGTCACGCGAGAATGCGCAGATTGCCTCCGGTATAGCGCAGGGTGTATCAGACCGAAACGCTAGTCGGTATGGGGCGGCGCTAACGCCTGCTCAAGCACAAGAACAGAGACGAGCTCTCGAACGTGGTAACACACTTGGGTCTATACAGTCGGTCAATGACGCCCGCATTGCGCAGCGCGAACTTAATCAAAACAAACTCGCAGACCTAATTAATATCGGGCAAGGCGTTAACCGATCGTCCCTGTCTCAAATGGGCTCAGCGGCGGCTAATGCGACGCAACGTAAAAACGCGTACGACTCAGCGAAAGCCGCGTCCAAAGCGCAAACTATGAGCACCGTTGGTGGTTTAGGTGCGTTGGCAATCATGGCTTTTGCCTTTTAAAGAGAGAATTTTATGGCCCTTTTAGATGGCATATTAGGCGGTGCGCAAAGCGTAATGGCGTTCGGCCAGCAGCAAACTGAGAACAAGCTCGCGAAAGCAAAGTTCGATGAACAGAAGCGGCAGTACGATCAGTCGTTTAATGAGACGAAGCGGCAGTACGATCAGTCGTTTGATGAGACGAAGCGGCAGCACGATCAGTCGTTTAATGAGACGAAGCGGCAGTACGATCAGTCGTTTAATGAGGGCGTGCGCCAGTTTAATGCTGGCGAAGTTTATAAACAATACGACTTAAAAAAACTGAAAGATCAAGATGCGAAGGATGCGACAAGAGCGGCTAATAACGATCTCTTCAAAACCTACGCCAATGCTGATTACCTCTCCCCAGACATGCAGAGCTTGAATTATAATCGGATAAACGACGACATAGCAGCAGGTCGGAATAGCGATAGATTTGCCACGGCTGAGCAACTCGTTCTAGGTATGGCTACACAGTTTGGTGATTTACCAGAAGGCTCAGAAGCAACCAGCGTAGAAGCACTTCCCGGTGGGGGGTACGCCATAACCGTGACAAACGCCGATGGGTCAAAAGGCGCGGTAACTACAGATGGTTCTAGTGAACCAACATCTGAGGTAGTTCGATTTGCTCCTGGCCAGCTGGGCAAACTTGCGAACTTGCAGTATCGAACGAAAATTGCAATAAATACCGATGAGTTTAATCCTGTCAGCATGGCCGCCAGCAAGAACCTAATTGCCGCGGATCAGAAGGGGCAACAGGAAAGAGCGGCGTTCGTAGAACAACAGACCCAAATTAATAACCTCTTAACGCAGGTTAAAGCAACAGGCAATGTGGAATTATACAGGGCGGTTCAGAGCGCTATTGCTGATGGTGGCGATGAGACAGCTGCCCTAATTGCTAAAGACTTCGGTTTACCTAGCCCGCAAGCACCTACTGCGCCAGCACCCACTTCGGCGGATGCTACGCCCACTTCGGCGGGTGCTACGCCCACGCAAGCACCTGCCCAGACCGATACCCAAGCACCTGCTACGCCCACGCAAGCCCCAACTGCACCAGCCCCTTGGAGCATGGACAGTGTAGACCGCAATACGCCTAGCGGAAGGCTAATTGCTTCATTAGAAGGCGTGGCAAAAGATCGAACAGCAAACCCAAGGTCACGTAAAGCTATTACACCGGCCGGCCAAACAGAAAAACTCATGGCCCGTAAAGCCAAGCTTGAAAAAAACATAAGTGCCGCAGAGAAGAATCGGGCGAGGAATCCGGACATAAAGATTAACCCTGAGACAGACGGCGTACCAAAGAAAAAAGCTGAGCTCGCGCAAATAAACGCGTACCTTGACAAAGACAAGCCAGCGGTATTTACGCAAGCGGCTGAAACAGATGCCGTAGCAGAGCAGGCGGCGGGTAAAACTACTGCAGAAATTGCGCAAGGCATCGACGACGGTTCTATTACGGTAGATCAGCAAGCTATTAATTTAGTTTCACAGACTCTGAAGGGTAAGGGTTTCAAAAATATAAATGATCTAATGCAACTTAATACTAGAGAAAGGGCTATTGCACGAGCTGCCATTCTCGCAACGTCAAAAGACCCAGCCATTCGTTCTGAAATGATTCGGCAGATGACTAACATATTTGATAACCCCGACAACAGTCCTAATTTGAACGCGAAAGACATGCTGACTTTACAGAATAGCGCCGCTGACCGTGCTTATAGGTACAAAAGCCTTCGTAATGACATGGCGAAAACAACGCGCTCTTGGAACGATGCAGCAAATACACAAGCAGCAGATGTTCTTGCTGGAGCACAGGACGTTTTCTTCGGGCCAAACAGAGATGAGGTAAACCTTAACTATCGCTCTGCCGCGCAATTCCTCCGAGGCAAACCTTTCAACAAATTTAATATTTGGTTAAAGCAAAGTGACCGCACTGACGAGGAAATAGCTAACGCAATGCCAGGAATGACGGGCACTTTAAGTTTAACCTTAGCCGCTATGGCTGGCGAAGAGTCTGGCGGTAGAGGCATTGGAGGTCGGATTAGAGAGTCAGTAATTGACCTTATAAGTCGACGTGACGTCGAAGACGCGGTAGATCCTGCTGACTTCGATGCAAGCCGACTACGAGTTGACGACCCTGGCGTTGATAAAGACGGTAAACCGAAGGCGACCATGATCTACTACACGGACGCAGACGGTAACATTTTGAATGAAGACGGCGGTTTGCAAGCCCTCAAGGATCTACACCCGGATATGTACGCGAACGCACTGAGCATTGGTATCTACAACACGCGTAAGGCGAACGGGGGATAAAGTGTGGAAAGGGATTTACTCCAGATTTTTTACAACAACGGTACTTTCGACCTTCCTGAAGATAGAGGACCAGATGGCGGCCCAAGTAACAGAGACATAGCGCAAGGGCGCGTAGAAGACCCAATTGGTGTAATTGCACCAGACTCGATTACCGAAGCGTTCGGCGCGGGCCTCAAGTCCGGTGGGGCGTCCCTCGATGCAGATATCGAATATTTCGGAGCACTGTTCAATACGCTTACTGGCGACCAAGAGGCCGCAGAGACGAACGTCCGCCGCGCGCGGATCAAAGAAGCTCAAGCCGCTATCCCTGTATCCACGATGGAGACGTTCTCTGAGTTTGTTGATGAGCCGACAATCGAAGGCTTTTTCATGCAAGTTGGCAAGTCTACAGGCGAGCTGATGCCTTCGGTTATATCCAGTATCGCGAGTGGTGGTATTGGCGGCATTGGCGCGGTGCTAGGCAAAACCGCGATCAGTAAAGCCAGTAAATCTATAGCTAATCGCATCGTAAAAGACGCCCTTAAAAACACAGCTGATGGTACTGCTGATGCTTTGGAGAGAGAGCTCGCGCAATCTGCATGGGGGGTTTTTAAAGCTGGCGCGTTCGTTGGTGCAGGCGCATCAGAGTTCGCCCCTCTAGCTGGCGGTAACTTGTCAGAAGCCCTTGAAGCAGGGCAAGAACTAAACTCAGATACAGCTCTCCGCGCCGCAGCAGTTGCAACACCACAAGCAATACTTGGTGTTGGTGCTGAAGCGGGAATGCTGAAGCTGATTGGTAACGTCGCCAAGAAACGCGCGGTCAAAGAAGGGTCGCTCTTTGGCCAGTTAGCGAAAGATATAGGTGGCACCGCGCTGAAAGGCGGCGCGATGGAAGGCGTTACTGAGGTTGCGCAAGAAGGTATTGGCGTCGCCAACCGATTTGATCTGGACGAAACCTACACAGCCCAAGACGCGAAGATGCGACTCGCACAGTCTGCTTTTGCCGGTTTTTTTGGTGGTGCCGCAGCTGGTGGTGCGGGTGGCACAGTCAGTAGTATTTTCAGTCAAGCCAATAGGCTTGTTGAGAAAGGCAGACAAGACGAAATAGATCAGAAGATCAACGAAGAACAATATGGTGCTGACGTTTTTGGCGGATACACTTCTGAGGAATCGCAGAGTGATATCAATGGTCAAATGGAGGCAATGACTGACCCGTCTAGCGCAAAGCAAGCGGTTTGGACTGCAGGCCCGTCCCCTGCGTATGGCGCTAAAGAAAACACTGCAACCCCAGTAGAAGTCGGCACGTCTAAAACTAAAGCCTACGCAGCCTTCGTACCTGGGCGAGGCACTATCGTCTCAACCAGCAAGCAGATTGTCGACGACGTTATTGCGGCAGAAGCAAGCGATGCGGTACTGCAAGCAGCCCTAGGTTACAGTAACGTCAAGACTGAAGATGGTAACTTAGCAGTCGTAGTTAAAGACAGCCAAGGGCGCATAGTCTCTGAAGAGCTAACGACTGAAGAGAATCGAGCAGCGGCAATCGAGGCAGCAAAAAAGCTGACGCCACAAGGCGGTAGCTACGATGTCGTGTCTGCCCAGCAAGCGTTGGAAGAACGAAAGCGACGTGTTGAGAAAGAGCGCGGCCCCGTTGTGCGTCCGATGAATGACCAAGACTCTGAACAAGTCGATAAAGACATGGGCTTCGGTAGCAAGACTACTGGATTCGACGAAGGCGGTGGTATCTTTGAACCAGAGGTTACAAAACTCAAAGAGTACGCGCCTCGAAACCGAGACAAAGAATACGAGAACACTCGGCCTACTCGTGATGCTTTTGAGGAAGCATTCGGCGATGAGATGGACATCGATTGGGAGAGCGACTACTACGCTGGTATGAGCGAGAGCCTGATGAAGGCTGCTGTCGCGGCTAAGAAAGCGAATCCCGATGCCCTCGTCACTCTCACAGAAGGGAAAGACGGCGCTTATGCTTTAAACCTCGAGACTACCCCAGACACCGAGACGTTCTCGATTGGAGGACAAGATCAGAAGTTGCCGATTGGTCAGTTCGTAGCGCAGTCCGTTAAAGACGCAGACCGCGTAGCAAAGAATGATGACTTCAACAATAAAGGCGCAGCAGAGGCCAAGGTCACAGTTGTTGACCCTAACGGCAACAAGACAATTGCTATTCTTGCCGACTTAGTTAATGCAGGTCGAAGAATCGTAGCTACAAGGGAAGGCATTAATTTTACGCAGGTAACGGATCAACAGGCCTACTCTGCATTTGTTGGAGAGATTCTCGCAGACCCCGACAACTCTTATGACATACAGATTGACGGGGAATCTATCTTTGGTGGCCCTAGTAGCGCGCTTCGGACTAAGAGTATGCGTATACGAGCTGATGGCTCTAAAGCTCCGGGCGTATCGTTGCAGCAATATTGGGAATCTATCTCTGGTGGCACTAGTAGCGCGCTTCGGATTAAGAGCATGCGTATACGAGTTGGTGGCACTAAAGCTGCGCCCGTATCGTTAAACCAATTAAACCAGCCTAATAGGGGTCGCCCATCAACCCCCGAAATCCGAACATATACGCCGGTAGACAATACTGACGCGCCGAAGACTCTACCAATCAGAAAGCCTGTAAAGACTGACCCTGATAAAGTAAATACGCGTCGGTTAGCACCACCGCCGCAGACTCTAGAAAAAGCGCGAACAGATTTTGAAACCTTTGTAGACCCTGACGCTGCAGGCGCTTGGGCGGATGAATACTACGCGCGCATGCCGCAAGCGCTGTTGGAGCAAGCG
>Ga0075460_10000335_pt1 | contig 17541 bp, 30 predicted proteins | sample DEB08_DNA_3_FD_77580 | JGI IMG/M metagenome (GOLD analysis project Ga0075460, IMG submission 77580) | Aqueous microbial communities from the Delaware River and Bay under freshwater to marine salinity gradient to study organic matter... | ecosystem: Environmental > Aquatic > Marine > Coastal ...
AGCTGCCCAAGTGGGTTCACGCAGGTGAAGCGGTACTGGCCGGCCTCGAGCGACGCCGCAAAGCTGAGGTGGCACTGTTCACAGGCAACAGCCCGCTGCCCCAGCAGCAGGCACCACGCTTTACTCCTGCCTCACCGTTCAGCACCCGCATCACGCCGCACATCACCTATGGCGAGCTGTGCTTGTACGAAGACCGCCGCCGCTTCACCAACCAAGGCCAATGCAACATCGCACTGGAACTCTGCACCTTCCTCGAGAAAGCCCGCGCACAGTTCGGCAACAAGCCAGTCATCATCACGAGCGGCCACCGGCCAGAACATGTGAACAAGGCAGTCGGTGGTGCCAGCAACAGCGAGCATCTGTACAAACCAGGATGCGGCGCCGTGGACTGGTTCATTGACGGCGTGTCGGTCTACACCGTCCAGGATTGGTGCCGCACTAACTGGCCGTACTCCACCGGCCTCGGCGCACCCAAGGGCTTCATTCACACCGGCATCAGAGCTGAACGTCGCAAGATCGCCTGGGATTATTGAGGCGGCTGCACGCCCTTGCTGCTGCATTGCGCCCAGAACAGCTCAAGCGCTCTCATCCCACCTTTGGCCCTCACGGTGATCCCGCCACCACTCACCTGCCAGACAGGTTCACCATTAACAATCACCACCTCCAGGATTGGATACACCTGATCAGACTGTGGCGTCACGTCCTGGTGCTCCATGGACTGGTCTGGCTCGTGGTTGATCCCTGAACTCAGCCTGCAGAGTGAGCTAGAGAAAGAGATTGATCGCCGCCGCGCTGCACACCTGGATCAGGTAGCACTGCATGAGCTGGCGGATCGGTTGATTGCTGACTGGTATCTGCAGCGTGAGCTGCTTGATCGTTGCCTGGGCCGTGTGCGGCAGCTCGAGGTGGAACTGGTGCTCTCCAGTGCTACGCCGTCAAAGCGTGGGCCGAGTGATGAGCACCTGGCCATGGCACGCGAGATCCTCGGCTGAATAGCTCCATCTGGCCTGGATGCTGGCAGTGCCGCGGCCTGTATTTCCGCCGTGGGGTTTGAGGTATTGGCTGCGGCTTCACCGTGATCAATACCAGCTGCACCGCAGCGCCACGCAGGCGCTCGTAGCACTCGCGCAGCAAGGCTTCCACCTCCCGCGTGGCCTTGCCGATGATGGTGCCGATCTCTTTGCTGCTGAGCTGCTCACCATCGAGACCCCAAGCCAGGGCGAGCACCTGCTGTTGCAGCTTCGGCAGGCCTTTGATCAGTTCTCGCAGCTGGGCAGCACGCAGCTCCATCTGCCGCTCTTCATCACGCTGCTCGATGCTGATGTCATGGCTGGCAATCAGATCGCCAAGATCACCACCGTCGCAGCTCTCGTAGTCAAGGCTGCTGATCGGCTTGGCATTGATGAACAGCTGCTCGAGCACCTTCATGCTCACGCCAAGCTCTGCCGCCAGTTCTTCCTTGGTGGGTTCGCGGCCTGTCTCCTGGATCAGCCGGCGGGTGATCGCTGAGAGGCGACCCAGCAACTGGCTGTGGCTGCCGGGGATGCTGATGATCCGGCTCTGGGTATCCACCCAGCGATTGACCGCCTGACGAATCCACCAGTAGGCATAAGTGCTGAAGCGATACCCACGGGTGGGATCAAACTTCTCAACGGCACGGATCAGGCCTTCGTTGGCGGCCTGTACTAGGTCATCAACGCTGCCCTGCTTGGCCAGCCGGTGGCAGTGCTTGCTGATGTAGGCAACGGCCAGGCGGAGGTTGGCGGAGACGAAGCGATCCTTGGCGCGTTTGCCGCGGCGTCTGATCCCTGGCGGGCAGGCATCAGGGCCATCAGGGTGATTGAGCCAGGCTTGAACGATCGTGCCCAGCTCAATTTCCTGCGCAGGGGTGAGGAGCGGGATGCGGCCAATCTGGTCAAGCCACCAGTGAAGACCAGAGTGCGGGGCCATTACCGCCTCTCCCTTCGCATGTGGGCTTCAACGATCGCCAGCAGCGGCCTGGGCACCTGCGGATGCTTCGGTGCCCAGCGCTCAGGATCCCAGCCGCCACCATCCCAGCGGGCGATCTGATCAAGCAGTTTGCGTGCCGCGCTGTACTTGATAAAGCGCACCAGATCAGGCCGTGCAGCCATCGTGGGATCTTGCTCAACCCGCCAACGCGGGCCGAGGTTGAAGTCGTGATCGTCGAGGTGGATCAGTTGCCCCATGGATCAGCTCCAATCTCCAAGCGGGCCGATGGCTTGATCCATGTCCTGCTGGATCAGCTCTTGGATGCGGCGCTGGTACAGCCCGGTGTACGTGCCATCGGTGCAGCGATAGCGGAGGTACAGCCACTCCAGGTACGCCTGCCGGCGGGTTTCTTGGATGTGGTCAGTCATCGCCATGCCCTCATCACGAGCTGCACCACCTGCAGGCCGATCAATAGCCACAACAACCTGTGCATGTAGCGCAGGTTGGTGATCGACACCATCGTGTAGTTCCAGCGCACGTGATCGCGCAGCTTCGGTAGCTGTGGGGTTTGATTCGTCATCAGAACTCCACCTCGTCATCAAAGACCGAGGCGGCACCAGCGACGTACCCGCCAGCAACCGGCTCAAACGATTCCGCCGCATCGGCACGCTCATACGGCACGAACTCCACCACCTGTGCTGCCAGCGGCTGGAAGCTCAACCCGCAACCTGCTGCGCCCTCCCAGGCGTACACATCGAACTTGATCAGCAGCTTTGAGCCGTTGCCGATGATCGCCCCATCCCAGGGATTGCACTGCGAATCAATGATCCTGGGGCCAGGCTGCGGCTGGCCGGTGGTCTTGTCGGTGAACTGCTGTCGCTTGAACTTCACCACCGTCAGCGCATCGCCCTGCTCTTTGTCTGGGCTCCAGGGGAAGGCGTACTGCGAGCGCTTGGCCTTGGCACCGTGCTGCTCAATGAAGTACGCCTCCATCTGCTTGACGAACTTCTGAGTTGCCGGCTCAGCAGTGGCCAGCAGCAGCTCGGTGCTGAATGCTGGTGGCTTGGTCTCGTCGTACTGCTTGCGTGCGGTGATCAAGTGGCACCAACGCACGGTGCCCAATGGAGCTTGGAAGGTTTGCTTGGCCATGTCAGGAGAAAGGAGGTAGGGGTTGGAGATTGAAGCGCTCACGCAGCAGGTGATGCACAGCGCCAGAAGCCGTGAGGTTGTGCTGCTCCATGAACTGCCGCAGCTGCAGGTAGCAGTCGCTATGGATCGTGGTCATCACCACGTGGCGCCCTGCTCGCCTGGTGCCATACGGCTTCGGAGTCGTAGAAGATCTAGGCATGGCAGTGCCATTGAGGAGGGGTTGCTGAAGAAGCTGTAAAGACCAGCTCCACCAGTTCCATGTCGGTGATGTTGCCAAACAAATCTGGATCTGCCTTCAAGATCGCCACCGCACGATCAGGCGTCATCCAATGGCAAGCCTGATCAGGCTGCTGCGTCCAAAGGATCTGCCGGCCCTGCACCGCCTGCAGGTACTGGCCGCTCGGCAGATGCTTCAGCAACCACTGCCGGCGGTGGAGCAAGGTCATGGACTGCGGAGGCCAATCGCTTGACCTCTTGGAGTCGGTCATGGAGATCCAGCAGCCCCAGGATCCGCCCGTGTTGAACGTCCCTGGGGTAGCGGGTGATGAAGTCACGCTCGAGGAGCATGGCTGCGGCCACCAAGTGGTAATGGGCATCGTTGATGTGCTCATTGATTGTCGCCATTGGTGATTGATTGGAGGTACTCGAGGATCCAGACCCCGTGGCGCTGCTGGGTGATCTCACCCTTGATCAGCTTCACGGCAGGCGGCACATCGAAGGCTGCGCGGAAGGCAGCGGTGAAGGCCTTGATCTGCGGCGCTGACAGGCTTGCCAGCTGAGCATTGATGCCTTGGCGCTCCTCTTGGCTGAGCGGTGCCAGCGATGGATCCAATTCATCAGGCTCCTGCTCCACAGCTGCTGGCATCTCGCAGACAGCAACCGCAGCAGGCGCTACAGGTAGCGCCTCAGTCTCTTTATGCAGAATCTGCATCGGCGCAGGAGAAGCGGCAGCGGCCTGGGACTGGAGCAGCAGCGCAGAGACTGCAGCATTGACGGAATGCAAGGCGCAGGAGGCGGCCTGGTGGGCCGCCTGGGCAGCTTCCAGCGATGCCTTGAGCATCGTCAGATCTGTGGTCATGAGGTGAAGCGTTGGGCAGGGCGCGGCCCTGCAGCCGCCTGACATTACAGAACAGCAATACGCAGCGCAAGTGCAGCGCCGCCAATCACAACCCGTAGACGGTCCTTATCCGTTCTTCAGCCGCGCCTCCCAGTCATCCAGCCACTTCTGCGGCTTGTGCAGCACCCCATCCCACAGCTGGCTCAACCGCTCTGGCGTGTAATCCCGAAACCCCAGCAGCACGCCCTGAAACTCCTGCCGCACCTCTGGCGTTGGATCCACGTGCTCAAGCAACTGCACCGCTGCCGCCAGGGGCTCCAGGCCTGAGCGCTTCACCAGCCGCTGGAACCGCTTGCGATACGTCTCCGTGATCTCAGCAGCCTGCTCGGCATTCAGCTTCGGTGGAGCCGCAGGATCCGGCAGCTCCGGCCAGTCCAGCTCACCCACATACGCCGCAAAGAAATCACCGCCGCGCCACGGCTGCCCATCAGGGTGGAACAAAGCCTTGGCGCCCTGCACCCGCTGCCGCAGCACCAGGTTGGTGATGGTGCCGTAGTTCTCCTGCGCCAGCCGCTGGTTCAGCACCCCCAGGCAGCGGAACATCAATGGCCCTGGGTTCTTGGCGTTACCCGTCTCCAACTGGCTCCACTGCGAGGCATACACGTGCGGGATGCCTGCCGCCTCACCCCACAACTGGGAGGTGTCCTGAGCCCAGCCGTTTGCCAAGCGCCAGCGCTTGAGCATCCGGCCAAAGGCCAGCGCCGACTGCCGCACCTCCTCGCGCAAGGCGTCGAAGCTCTCGCAATCGCTGGTCTGCTTGGTCATTAGCAAACGCTAAGGGGAATTAGGTCCGCATGGGTAGGGCGCGTCACCGAACAAGCTCGGCAAGTGCCCATACGTGTCCATAAGGTGCTGTACGCTGCAGCTCATACGACTCAGCAATGGGAACCCCAAGCGGCATATGAGCCGGTATCTGCTCACCATTGCGCAAGCGGCAGAAGCCCTCGGCATCTCCGAGCGCCACATCAAGAGGCTGATCCATGAAGCCGACAGCTGCCGCAAGTCCCGCTGGCGCTGGGGCCGCGAACTCATCAACCTGGCACCAGTCGATGCTCAGCGCCGCACCGTGCGCATCAACGTCTTGGCCGTGGTGCCTGGCCTAGAGCTGAGTCACTGACCCAGCATCCGCTCTGCCGTTTCTGCAATGTGGTGCGGCTGGATGTGTGCCCGGTAGGTCTTGGCGTGTTGGGTTGGCGTATGGCCCATCAACCGCGACGCCGTGTAAACATCCAGGCGCGAGCCACCTTCACGCCACAATCGCCCGGCATAGGCATGGCGCAGCGCATACGGCCTCCATGGCAGCTGCAGCCGGCGCATCTCCTTGGACAACCACTTCGACACCGCATCACCACGCTCATCAATGCCGCCCTGCGTTGGCCGCAGCCGGCGCTCGTGAAGCCTGAACCGCTCCACCCATTCCCGCGGCAGCGGCACCACCGTGCGGAAGCCAGTCTTGGTGTCATCGCCCACTTGGCAGTAATCCTTCTCGATCAGCACCGAGCGCTCCACCTCGTGAGGCCGGAGGCCGTAGGTGGCCATCATTCCGAAATACCAAGACGCTGCCCCAGCGCTATCCACCCAATCAATGATCTGCTCATCGGTGGGCACCGCCACCGGCTGAGCACGGCCATAAGTCGGAACCGGCAGCTCGGGGAACGGCACATTGACCAGTCGGCCCAGGTGCTGCAGCAGGTACCAAAGCTCTTTGTAGCTGCAGGTGTTGCGCTCGTAGCGCTGCAGCGCCGCCGCCATGGATTCGGTGGTGACCTGTGAGCCTGGCGGGATCTGCCGCAGCCGGCCCATGTAGTTGATCTCCCAGGTGGCTTCGCTGGTGCGGCCCAGCACCACGCGCGCGCGGTGGAGCTTGGCGATCGCCTCACGCCATGTGATGCCTGTGAGTTCATCGAGCCAGTAGCCCCAATCAAAGGTGCCGGCGGCCAGCTGCTTCTCCAGCGTCGCCAGCTGCTTGGCAGCAACGCGGCGATTGACTGGCGTGTCGTCGAGCTTCAATGCAATCCGCGTCTGCTGGAGCCCAGGGGCGCCGTCACGCCGCGGCACGGTGGCAAGCAGGTACAGCCGGCCCCGCTGGGCTGAGATCGACGCCATGGGCGAGTACGAAGCGCAGAAAAAGGGAAGTTGGGCGGTATGCACGCCCGGTGCATACTTTGCCCGTTCATAGGCCCTTTGCGTCCCTTGCTGCCCCTAAGGCCTGCTGCCCTTAGCCCGGCAGATCGCTTGCAGCAGAGTCGGTTTCAGCCCTGCGACAGGCCAGCACTGCAAGGTACAAATCCTCATCAATGGCCCGGATGTCGTATCAACTGCCCAGTCACTGCAAGCGGTTTGAGCCTTGATGCGTACTTGATGCGTGATCTGGGCTATGCTCGAGGAGTCGCAAGGCGCGGGCGCTGCCCCCTTGCTGACGCCCACAGCATTTCAGCCATGTCCACCATCCTCTGCGCCCTGCTCTGGGCGCTGCTGATCCCCATCGGCATCATCCTCTGGGTCACCGAGTCACGCCAGCAACGCATCCGCCGCCTACGCCGCTACGGCTGGCCGCAGCAACGCATCGCTGATCACCTACAGGTCAGCCGCTATCAGGTGCGGCAGGCGCTGGCATGAAAAAAGGGGCTGCCCACCACAGCCCCCTGCACGCCTTGCGTCTGTGCCCTCACAACCTATTGACGCACCACCATCCGCTTATTTCGGTACGCCACCGCTTCAGCCTTCACCATGTACTCCGGTTCCTGGAGCGTGTACCACCTGTGGTCGCACTCCAGGCACTTCCGCCGCCGCACGATCATCCCGTCATCCTGGTTGCACGCCTGCACCACCAGCGTCAGGTCATGACGGCACACCGGGCAGCGGCACCGCATTGATCGTCCCGATGGCATCTCAGGCTGCCCTCCAGTGATACCCGGCAGCGGTCTTCGTCGGGTGATCCACCACTGACTGCAGCCGCGATGGCGTCACGTACACCGCTCTGGCTGCCGTACCGATCGACGGATAGCGCCGCCCGGTCTCCATACAAACCACCGGCTTGCACTGCCGCGGCAATGGCATATCAAGCGCCACAATCGCCTTGGCCAGCCGTTCGTGATCGAGCAGCTGCACCAGCGTATCTTCGCTCTGCCCACCAAAGATGTGCGGCTTCAGCCTGGCCAGCTTGCGAAGGTGCTCGCGCTGGATGTAGTGCTTATGCGCTCCACCCGTGCCGTACCGGATCGAAGGGATCAACCCTTCACGCAGCCAGCGCAGTGGCGTTTCATGGCTCACACCTAGCAGCTTGCTCACAAAGCCAGTGGTGACGTAATTCCCCACCGGGCGCCGTGATCCGCGACGCTGCTCAACCTTCCGACGCATCCCCAGCTCCGTGCGCTGCAGATACCCATGGCGTGTCGCCCACTCGTTGTAGGTCTTCACCACCATCGGCCAGGGCAGATCACCCAGCAGCGACAGCAGCATCTCCAGCTCGGCTGGACTCCAAAGTTTGCTAGCCATCCGTCTTGGTAGTCGTAGAAAGTCTGGCCGCACGCTTGCGGCGCTTTGCTGGTGTCTCCTCAACCACCACCACACGATTGGCAGCAGTCATCGCACCACTCACCACAGGCTCCGGTGCAGCCTGCTGCTGCAACACCTCGAGCAATGCCTGGCGCTCCTCCGGCTCCAGCAGCAGCAGCGGATCAATGATCGTGCTGTCAGGCCCCAGGCTCCAGTCATCACGCTCGCAGCCATAGGACCACGTGCGCCCATCAGGTGCCACCGCTCGATGCGTCAAAGCCAGCTGTTCACCGTCCTGCACCAGCTGGATCACCCATCCATCCACCTTCACCATCGCCCCGGTGTTCCATCCCACTGGGGCCGCCAGCTTGAAGTCAGCAACACCAGCAGCCATCAACCGCAAGCGCTGCGTCACCTCATTGGCACGGCAGCGCAATGGCGCTTCCTGCTGCTGGCCCTGCTGCTCGAGCATCCGCTTCACGCCTGCTCCACTGAGTTCACGCCCGGTGAGACATTGCACCCTGAGCGCCAAGGTGTATGGGTGCTCTCCCTTGTATCGGCGCTGGAGGTAGAGCAGGGCAATATCTGATTCATCCATCATCCTGCAGCAATCGCATCCTGCAGGATCCTCTTGATCAGATCCCGCACACTCTCTTCGCCCTGCAGCATCCGCCGCAATCGCTCCACATCAGCCGCAGGCAGCGTCAGCACAATCTTCCTGATGTCATCCGATGGCATCCTCATGCCGCCACCTCCAATGCGCTGAACAGCGTGGGGCTACTTCCCTCAGCCTGCTCTAAAAACTTGGCAGCCTGCTTGGCGTACTCCGGCTTCAGTTCGATGCCGATATACCGCCGATTCATCTTCAACGCCTGATACCCCGTACTTCCGATCCCATTGAATGGATCCAGCACCAGATCGCCGGGGTTGCTGTACAGCGTGATGCACCGCTCAATCACGTCCAGCTGCAGCGGGCAAATATGCCGCTCATCCTCTGACCCCTTAGCCATCCGGCCATTCAGCACCTTGGTCTGATTTACCTTCATCCATACCGGGCTGGCCAGCTCCTGCCACATACCCACCGGCAGATCATCAGGCGTATGCGTCACCGGCTCAGGGTTCTCCTCATCCTTCCGAAAGAACAGCATGTAATCCGGCATCCCCACCCGGCTGCGCGTGCTGTCCTTCTTCAGCTGCTTGTACAGCAACCCCAGCGCCTTGGTGCGTTGCATCTCAATCACTGGATCCTTCCAGATCGTGCAACGAGCGTGGTACACCCAGCCTGACTCCTGGTGAGCGCGGATCAGATCACCACCAAAGTCATGCAGGCCAATGAAGCCATCCTTCGATTTCCGCGCTGGCAGGTCTGAGCAATGCACACATGCCACGCGCCCTGGCTTCAACACCCGGAACAACGCAGACGTGAAGAACGAATAGTGATCCATGAACTCCTCATGGCTGCCGCAGTTGCCCATATCACGCTCAGAATCTGAATACACAAAGAGATCTGAGAACGGCGGAGAAAACACCGCCAGATCCACAATGCCCTCAGGCATCCCATTCATCACCTCAATGCAGTCGGCTAGATAGACCGCCCAGTTCTTGCCTTGATAGTCAGGTTTCATTGGTTCAGAAAGTCAGGAAGAGTGATGGTTGCTGTGCGTGTGTATGCCTTCTTGCTGCTGGTGCGTTGGATGCCATTCATCGCCTCAGCCATAGCACGTTTCATCCGTGCATGGTCTTCAGCCTTGCGCAGCACGTTGTTCCAGATTGGCGTCTCGGTATCGCTGATGATCACGTGACAGGTAACAGGCTTGGTCTGGCCAAAGCGCCAGGCCCGCCGCACCGCTTGATAATGCTGCTCATAGCTATGGCTGACGCTGGCAAAGATCACCGTGTTGGCGTGCTGCCAGTTCAATCCCAACCCTGCCAGCTTTGGCTTGGACACGATCACTCGCGCCTTGCCAAAGGTGAACGCATCCAAAGCTGCCACCTTCTCATCAAGATCCATCGAGCCATGCACCTCAATGGCATCAGGGATTGATGCCGCCAAAGCCGCCGACTCATCGTTGGTCTCGCACCACACGATCACCGCTCCACTCTCGTGGTTGGCAATCTCAGCTGCTCGGGCAACGCGATCTTCCATCGTCAACCGTTTCTCGCGGTGGATGGTGGTGGCAGAGCCATCAGGGATGCGGAACAGCATTCCCTCCGGCACATCCTTGGTGATGTCTGCCGTAACCGTATGCAGCTCATACCGCAACGGTGGCAGCACAAATCCATCGTCTATGCCTCCTAAGTCGGATGGCAACGTGGCAGTCCGAGACCAAGACGCCACCCACCGCCAGAAGTCCGCTTGTGCGTGGCCCTTCAGGCGCCAGCTCTGGCTAGCAGTGCTGGTGTCGTTGATGAACCACCGGCACAGCATCTCCATGCTCCCCAAGTGGCCAAGGAACTCAGAGTGGTTGCCCAGCTCCATGTGATCGTTAGGTGCTGGTGTCGCCGTGGCTGCCAGACGGTATGGCGTGGCATTGAACGCCTCGCACAGCATCCGCTTGGTTGGCCCGCTGAAGCTCTTAAGGATGCTGCTCTCATCCAGCACGATCCCGCCAAAAACTGATGGATCGAGCTTCGGTAGCCGCTCATAGTTGGCCACATTGATGCCAGGCCCCACATCGCATTGCTCGCGGATCATGCGGGCATCAATCCCGATCGCTTCACACTCCCGCACCATCTGCCGGGCTACCGCCAGCGGGGTAAGGATCAGCGATGGCTTGCCGGTGGCGGTGCTGAACTCAGCAGCAGCAGCAGCCTCAACCCGTGACTTACCCAGTCCGGTATCCAGGAATGCTGCTGACCGACCTTGCTGGCAGGCGAACTGCAGCGTGGCCTGCTGGTGCGGGAACAGGCTGCCCCATTGGTGTTGCGGCTTGAAGCCATAACGAGCAGCAGCGGTGCCCTTTGACGCGATGAAATCGCGGTATCTGGTGATCGTGGTGGTCATGGGGTCACTTCCTGCACAAAGCCAGTGCAGCGGTCTGCAGGCCTGCCTTCGCTGCCTGAATCCTTGGGAGATCAACAGTTGGCGCCAGCTGCTCCAGCTTGCTCAACTGCGTCTCAGCAGCAGCCATCCTGGCTGCATACTCTTTCCATGCCTCTCTATAAAGATCAGGCCTGGTGAGCATCAGATCCGAAGGGACATAACCGCCTTGCGACGGCACGTGGTAATAGACCTGCTGCTCTTCTCGCTCTTCAGCATCAGACACGATCACCACAGCGCGGACAATGCGACGCGCCTGATCAAGCCGCCAGTGCTCGCCAGCGATTGCATCATCCCACTCAAAAGCAGGATGCAATGGAGCGTCGTCATCCCGTGATTCATCAAGCACCACATGAGGATTGATCACTCCATCGCGCTTAGCAATCCTGGCCAGCTCTTTGCCAGCAATCTGGGCATCAACAGGTGGCTTAGGAATGCCACTGCGATAGGAATACGTCGTCATTGTGATTCAGAAAAAGAAGGAAGAAAGGGGCCGTTGATGGCCCCGGTTGATGCGATCCCACGGCAATCCGGGGCTGACCACGCGCACCTAACCACGCCTGCCGGGCCTCGCCGCGCCTCGCCTCGCCAGGCCAGTCCACGCCTGCCATGCCATGCCAGGCCTCGCCAGGCCGCGCCAGGCCGCGCCTAACCACGCCTGCCTCGCCCCGCCATGCCATGCCGCGCCTCGCCGCGCCTGCCAGGCCTCGCCAGGCCAGGCCAGGCCGCGCCTGCCCCGCCTCGCCGGGCCCGGCCAGGCCTGGCCCCGCCGCGCCTTGCCTGCCTCGCCCAGCCTTGCCGTGCCCGGCCCAGCCATGCCACGCCACGCCGCGCCGCGCCTGCGACTCCAAACCGTGCCTGATTATCTGCATCACACCAGCTCAAACAAGCCAAATCCCAGGCCAGCGGAATCCTTTGAATCAGGCCTCCCCTCGCCAATCCCCACCTGCAATCCCACCCGCGAGATCAAGTTGGCAACATCAGAATCCGTCAGCATCCCCGCGTCGTAACGCACCCGCAACGTCGCAGCCCATTGCCGATACATCGGACGGCAGCGCAAATCAATCACACCCGTGGCATTCCGTGTAGGAGCAACCCATTGCTCTGCCTCTCCCTCTGTCAAACGCACCAGAGGAGCGCCATCAACACGATCAAAGCCATCAGCCAAGACCATGAACGCCAGCTTGGCGTGCGTCATCTTGAAACCGCAGGCACGGCAGGCACTGATCGCAGCATTGCGGAACGCTGCCGCATGAATGCCCTCCCAGCCCTGATCGCTCACGTGCTTGGCACCTTCATACAGCGCATCGAAATCTTTGGCTTCGCGAGTCTTGCGGCTGCGAGCAGTGCTGCCCGCCTCCTGGGTCTGCCGCATCATCTCCATCGCCTTGGCGCTGAATCGGTTGATCACCAGCGGGCTGGTGCCGCGAATGTTCAGCAACAGCTGGCGGAAATCTGGTGGCGTGATCGCCACTGCAACGGCCTTGGTAGCCATCGAATACTCCTTGTTTGGTGGGTAGGCGCCGCGCATCAGGCTGCAGCGCTTGCGCATCCTGCCATTGCCGAACCGTAATGGCAAGCGTTCCGCTTGCATTCCGAAGGCGTATGCCCTAGAACCGCCGCACCCGCGCCCCATATCTGGTGCAGTCCCTCACCATCCGCATCCCGCCACACCACCACCAGTGGCTCGCCCAGCAGGCTCACACCGCCTCCCGCTCCACTGTCATCCGCCTGCTGATCCAGCAGGCCATCGACAGCCAAACCCCACAACAGCAGGCCTCCACCAATGCCCGCTGACCTCCAGGCCCAGCGCCGCCAGGACCTCTACGACAGCCTGCTGCTCGAACACCACGTGCCAGATCTGCTCGGTGGCCTCACCGTTTCCCAATACCTCAACCGCCTCAACCAGCCCTCTCTCACGCCTCAGGCCTCTCCGTCTCCTGAGACTGAAACCACGCCCCAGCAGCAGCTGCTGATCGGTCTCCCGTGACCATGACCCTTACACCCACGGTGCTGGATGCCCTTCAGCACCTTGATTCCGACTGGGAACTCATTCCCGTAGACGATCGCAAACGCCCCATCGACGCCGCCACCGGCCACCTCAAGACCAACTGGGCTGCCACCACCTACGACGTTGATGGCATCACGGCACTGGCCTCCACCAGCGCACACATCAAAGCCATTGGCGTGGTGCTCGGTCCCCCATCCGGTGGCCTCCTCGCGGTTGACTTCGACGGCCCTGGTGCTCAACCCACCTTCGCCTCCGTCTACAACCGCCCAGCCACTGACCTCCCCCACACGGTCGGCTGGTCCTCAGGCCTCCCTAAACGCGGCCAGCTCGCCTTCCGCGTACCCATGGAATACTGGCCGCTCCTCCGCGGTCGCCGCCGCTGGCAGATCAACGGCAAGACCGTCCTCGAACTCCGCTGGAGCGGTCACCAGTCCGTCATTGCAGGCGCTCACCCCGACACCGCTGGATACACCTGGCTGCCTAACCGCTCACCCGAGCAGGTTCAAGTCGCAGATGCTCCTGAATGGCTCCTCGAGCCCCTCTACAAGGCACCAGACGAGCCGATCACGCAGGAATACACACCCCAGCCCGGTGACGCTGATCGCGCCCTCGCCATCCTCGATCACATCAACCCACGCGATGACTACGACAGCTGGCTGAAGGTCGGCATGGCCCTCCACTCCGTAGACCCTGGCCTCCTCTCACACTGGGTTCGCTGGTCCCGGGGCTCCAGCAACTTTGATGAAGCCGAATGCCTAGCCAAGTGGGAATCCTTCAAGCGTCACGGCATCACCCTCGGCACCCTCTATTTCCTCGCCAAGCAGGACGGCTACACCAAACCACCACGCACCCCGCACACTGCCTACACCTACGCCGACCCTCACGACGAGCACGCCACAGCAGCAGGCCCGCAACACCCACCAGACAAGCCCAAAGACGAACTCATCGAGTTCCACCTTGAGCAGCTCATTGACCTCCAGCTCTCACCACACGACACCTGGAGCAAACAGCAGGCCATCCGCACCGACCTCTGGGCGCTCGGTGTCCAGGGCAGCGCCATCGACGAGCGCCTCTGGTATGCCCTCGCCAAACGCTGGAACCTTCCACTCCAGACCTCACACAACGGCCAGCGCCGCGGTCGCAAAGCATCCGATCCGCTCAGCTCCATCACTGAAGACCTCATCCCAGGATTCCTCCTCTGGCGCCGTGATCACCTCCTCTTCGGCGCTGGTGGCACCGGCAAAACCATGGCCGCGGCAGCCATGGCTGTCTGCACCATCAAAGGATTGCCCTTCCTCGATCAGGAAATCCCACCCTCACGCACCGGCAAGGTGCTCTGGATCGGCACTGACGGTGGTGAATCAGCCCGCGCCATGGTGCGCGAATACCTCGAAGACCTCGGCCACGCCGATGACCCCGACGTAGACGCCAACCTCACCATCTGGGCCGCAGAACCACAAGACGATCTCCCCTCCTGGTCCTGCACACCAGCAGGCCTCGAGGAGCTGCGCATCGAACTCGAATCCGGTGGCTACGCCCTCGTCGTCATCGACTCGCTCAAGGCCGTCTTCGAGCTGGCCGGCATCAACTTCGGCATCGGCCCTGTCGGCACCCTCATGCGCCTCATGCAGGCCCTCGTGGGCCGCTACTGCTCACTCCTCTGGCTTCACCACCCTGCCGGCGGCAAGACCAGCGGCAAAGGGCTCCAGGCCGCGGCAGGCAATCAGAACATCAACCAGATCCCCTCCGCCGTTCACCAGATCACCCGCAAGACCACCGACCAAGGCGCCGTCAACGAATGGAGCGTTCACAAGCTCCGCGGCAGCCAGTCCCGTGAGTTTGCCTACCGCCTCACCGAAGACGGTTTCTCCATCACTGAAGGCCAGATCACCGGCAACGCCCGCGCTGCCCTGCTCGATGCCATCGACCTGCGCGAGCAGCAAGGCATCCCCAGCTCCACCGTCTACCTCCACCAGGAGCTGCCCCACTTCAACGAGAGCACCATCCGCAACAACCTCACTTGGCTGCGCAAACGCGGCCTCATCCTCAAAAGCTCCAGCAACTGGCGCCTGACGCCTCACGGCAAGAAGTTTCTCAGCCTCCTCAGCCAGGGCGCCGACGTGAATCACTGGATCGTCGGCAAGGCAGAGCAATGACTCATCCATCAGCCACTCCCCCTCCTACCTCTATAAAGAAGGAAAAAAGGAAAACTTCTTTGTAAAGCATTGGTATGACTGGATTTTTGCCTTGGTCAGATGCGGGAATTTTGCGGGAATTTGCGGGAATCCTCCGGGAATTCCTGCAGTTGCTGGTTTTCCTGCCCGAATTCCCGCTAATCCGCTCTAAGGGATTCCAGTGATTGCAGTGGATCTCAGCAAATAATTCCCGCTTTCCTCCCTACATACACAGCCCCCCCCCACCCCACCTGATGACCTGGCTCCAGCCCATCCCCAACCTCCGCCTCCGCCACTCCGATCACACCTACTGGCTCGGCACTCACCTCTTCCCGATCTCCACCACTGGTGTCCTCGCTCACGGCAAAAGCGAGCTGGCCATGGAGCGCATCAATGCCACACGCCCTGAATGGGCACCTCGCGGCACCGCCATCCACAAAGCCCTTGAACTCCACCTCTGGGGCAATCACCATCCACAAGGCGACCAGGCCGCGGCAGCTGCTGCCATCGCATCCGATGAGTTCGAGCCCTACCGCGATTGGATCGACCCATTACTCGCTCACCCCCTCTGGCGTGACGTGCAGGTGATCGCCACCGAAATGGCGCTCTGCAGCCGCGCCCTCAACATCGCTGGCACATTCGATGGCGCCTTCCTGGTGCCCGCCACCGGCCAGCGCACACTCTTTGATCTCAAGACTCAGAAACGGCCTGACGCCGGCCCGTACTGCACCAAGGCGCAGCTCGGCTGCTACCTCACGATGGCCGCAGAGCATGGCATCACCTTCGATCGCGCCCTCACGGTCTGGAGCAGGCCCGGCAAGGTGCGTCTGCAGCCCCATGGGGCACAGGAGTGCAGAGAGGCGTGGGAGGCCGCTTGGGAGGCCTACAGCGCTGCTGAGCTTCCGTACTGACCCGGCCCTCTCCGACATCAGAATGTCGCAGGCCCATTGCCAACCTGTAATCAGGAACGGTATGGTCCGCCTGCCCCTCTCTACGGGTCGTGAAAACCCTCTTCCAGCACCCCGACGCTCCAGCCGTCCTCTTCTTCTTCGCCATCGCCTTCACCATCATTTCCCATGCAGGTCGCTGACCTCCAACGCCAGCAGCAGCTGGCCGAACAGCTCATCACCATCACCAGCACCATCAAGGCACTCGAAGCCGATCGCGCTGCACTCCTCGATGAACTCGACACCCTCCACGAAGCCGGCCTGGTCGATGACAAGTTCAGCTGGAACGACTTCGCCTTCTCCTGGTCCGCTGGCCGTTCGTCCTACGACTACCCAGACGAAATAACCACCATCGAAGCGCAGCTCAAGGCGCTCAAGGAAACGGCCATTGAAACCGGCGCCGCTATCCCCAAGCCCTCCAAGCCCTACTGGACCATCCGCCCGCCCAAGCCGTGACCACCTCACTCCATACCGCACAGCAGCGTCTCCACGACGCCATTCACTCCGCTGCTCAAGCCCTTGAGCATGAACGGCTCCGCCTCCAAGGCGATCCAGCCATCCGCGCTGCCTACGACCAAGGCCGCATCGACGAACTCACGCGCATCGCCTCACTCATCACCATCCGCCTCAATCAACTCCCAACCAACACCGCAGGCCGCACTGAGCTACGCCTCCTCCGCCAGGCCATCCTCGAGGCCACCACACTCGGCGCATGATCACCTTTGATGTGATCGGCATCCCTGAACCGCAGGGCAGCATGAAGTCCCTCGGCTCACGTCAAGGGCGCACAATCCTCACCCACAGCAACGCCAGCAAGCTCAAGCCCTGGCGCCAGGAACTCGCCACCGCTGCCCTTACCGCACGCACAGACCCTTGGGATTTGGACGCCACCATCGCCATCTCCCTCACCTTCCGCTTTCCGCGCCCTGCCTCGCACTTCAACCGCAAGGGCCTGAAGCCATCAGCCCCCATCAACAAGCTCACCAAGCCTGACCTCGACAAGCTCATCCGCTCCTGTGGTGATGCCTGGGCTGGCATCCTCTATCGCGGTGATCAGCAGATTGTCTCCATCACCGCTGCCAAGCGATACACCGTTGGCACTGAAGCCCCAGGGCTCCTCGCCACCATCATCCCCATCGCAGCCTGAGCAATGGCGATCCGCCTCAGCATCGACGACAAAGACATTGACAAGGCCAAGCTGTTTGTCGCCACGATCAAGAACCAGCTGCCATACGCCACCTCAGTAGCGCTGAACAACGTCGCCTTCAACGTCCGCAAAGATCTGGGCCAGCAGACCACCCGATCATTCGTGAACCCCACCAAGTTCACCCAGACCGCCTTCCGCTACACCAAGTCCACCAAGGTCAACCTCGAGGCCCAGGTATACGCCGACCCCACCCGCCGCTTCTTCCCCACCCAGATCCGTGGTGGGGACCGTAAAGCCAAGCCCTACGAGGGCTTCCTACGGGGCCTAGGCAATGGGGCCATCCCCTCCGGTGGCCGCCTGGTCCCTACCTCAACCATCCTCAACGCAGCCGGCAACCCGAAGAAGAACATCTTCGGGACCATTGCCAACAAGCTCAGCACAACCGATCAAGGTGGAGTCTTCATCGGTACACCGAAAGGCAGTGGCCGAACTGCTGGTGTCTACCGTC
>Ga0075460_10000338_pt1 | contig 17492 bp, 24 predicted proteins | sample DEB08_DNA_3_FD_77580 | JGI IMG/M metagenome (GOLD analysis project Ga0075460, IMG submission 77580) | Aqueous microbial communities from the Delaware River and Bay under freshwater to marine salinity gradient to study organic matter... | ecosystem: Environmental > Aquatic > Marine > Coastal ...
ACGGGGCTTCGGCCCCTTTTTGAATCCTCTCAGGAGATATCAAATGAAATACATTGCCTACTACCGAGTTTCTACCGACAAGCAGGGTGCCTCTGGCCTCGGCCTGGAGGCCCAGCAGGCTGCCGTGCAGTCCTACGCTGCCGACATCGTCCACAGCTTCACCGAGATCGAGTCTGGCAAGAACGATCACCGGCCACAGCTCCAGGCTGCCCTGGCTATGTGCCGCCAGACTGGTTCTGCCCTGCTCATTGCCAAGATTGACCGACTCTCACGCCAGGCTGCTTTTTTGCTCACCCTGCGTGACTCTGGCGTGCAGATCGTTGCAGCCGATATGCCCAACGCCGGCACCCTTGAGTTCGGTGTCCGAGCGGTTGTTGCCCAGCATGAGCGTGAAGAGATCAGCAAGCGCACCAAGGCTGCTCTACAGGCTGCCAAGGCCCGTGGCACTAAACTTGGTAGCCCTACCATTGACAGGGCACTAAAGGCCAGCATAGAGGCTAAGAAGGCTGCTGCCGCGGCATTCGATGCCCAGGTGCTGCCATTCATCAGGAAATTCCAGCAGGCTGGCTACAAGACCAGTCGAGCCATTGCCGATCAGCTCACCCTGGCCGGTGTTTCTACTTACCGTGGCGGCAACCGCTGGGGCCACGCCCAAGTGTGTGAAATTCTGAGGAGAGCTGCATGACATTCAAGATTGAAGTTACTTGTGAAAACGCAGACCAGGCTCGCACCTATGTGCAGGCCATGGAGCTGCGCTCTGCAATCATCGAAGGCATGGAATACCTGCGCCAGGTTCGTAAACACAGTGAGCATAGCCCTGAAACCATCGAAGTGCTGGACGACCTGGCCCAGAACTTTCGAGAAACCTTGGGAGATTACCTACTATGAAGAATGCTGACCGGGTCTATAAGGCCTTGCAAAAAGATAAGCAGACCATTACCGAGATAGCTCGTTTTTTGAACCTGCACCCATCTACAGTCGGAGGATGCATAGACTACTTGAAGACCCAGCACCCCATCGCAGAGCGCCAAGAAGGGTTGCGTAAGTACTTCAAGCTACCCAAGCAGAAGCTGCCACTATCCACTGGTGCAGGTGATCCTTGGGGCCATCTGAGAACCTGGGGAGAAAACAAATGACTGACTTCAAGCATCTTGTCCACCACGACAGCAATGGCAAGCGCATCTTCTACAAAGATCCACCGTTCTTGAGCAAGGTCTGGGACTGGTTCTGGTGCGGTGCCCTGCTGGCTTTAATCTACTTACTGCTTGTCTACTTAGGGGGGTAAATGAACTGTGAATGCGGAAACAAAACAGAAGTTCTCGAAACCAGAATCCAGCATCGTTTCGACCTTGGCCCAGTGGTTTTCAGGCGCAGACGGTGCCTCAACTGTGGGGAAACCTTCAAGACCTACGAAGTCCGACTCGACTATGAGCCAGGCCGAGTGGATTTTGATGACACTGAGGAAGAGACCGCTGACAGCACTTGATGCCCTGGAAGGTTGCGGTTGTATGCGCCTGGCTGCCAGGATCAATGACCTGAGAGCTGATGGCCATGTCATTGGCACCGAGATGGCCAGCAAGAACGGCAAGAAGTTTGCCAAATACTTTTTAATACAAGAGAGGGGAAGTCAATGAACGCACCACAAGCACAAGGTAAATTAACACCAGATGATCAACTGTCTGCCAGCCAGCTTGCAGCTCTGGCCGGGGCCAGCCCATGGTCGAGTCCCAATGATGTCCTGACCACCGTCACCAATGCCATCCTGGGCAAGCCAAGGGAGCCACTGGTATCTGAGGCTGCAGACTGGGGTACCGCCCTGGAAGGCCTGGTGGCCATGAAGGCTATGGAGAAGCTGGGCCTGACTGACTATCAGCTTGACCACCCGCAGGCCTACCAGCACCCGGTATTGCCCCTGGCCTGTTCGATTGATAGCACGGCAGAGGGTAATGGCCAGGTTGTCCACCACGACCCAGACAATGGCATCTATGTGATGAACGACAGTGGCCAGATCACGCTTGATGGCAAGGGTGTCGTGGAGATCAAAACCACGGCCACCGAGCCTGTCGATTCACCGCCGCTTTACATGGGGCCAATTCAACTTCAGGCACAAATGCAGATCCTGGGCAGGCTGACATGGGGTGCCGTGGCTATCCTGTTCCGAGGATCTAAGCTCCGCATCTTCCTCTTTGAGGCGCACCAACCCACCCTTGACATGATCCGAGACCTTACTCTGGACTTCAGCAAGAAGGTGGAGCAGTTCAAAGAGACCGGGGAGCTGGACTGGTACCCGCCCACCGATAACAAGGATGCCCAGCGCACCTGGGGTGACCGAGGCGATGAGGATGCACCACCGATCGAGCTGACCGGGGCCACAGAAGAGATCATTGAGGAGCTGCTCGACTGCAAGGCAGAGATCAAGCGTCTAGAGAACATCATTGATGACTGCGAGAAGAGCCTCAAGGAGCGTCTGCAAGAGCATACGGTAGGCACCACTGCCAGGTATAAGGTGACCTGGCCCATGCGGCACTACAAGGCCACAGCCGAGCGTGTCGTGCCTGCCAAACCAGCATCAACTATTCGCATTAATACAATCCAGATTAAGGAGATCAACTGATGCCATACAAAGATCTAGACAAGAAAAGAGAAACACTAAGACGCTACAGAGAAAAAAATAGAGAAAGAATCAGACTAAACCAAGCTGCTTATCGTGAGCGACACAAAGAGTTAATTAATGAGCGAATGAGAGAACTTTACCCGTCTTATAAAGAAAAGAAAAAACAGCATTATGAGGAAAATCGAGAAAAATATTTAACTTTGCTTAAGGAGTGGAAGAGAAAAAACCGAGATCATGTGCGTGCATATAACAGAAAATATTCGGCTCAACAAAAAGAGAATTTGAACTGGCTTTATGTTGCCAAACTTATTGCAAGGCACTCAAGTTTGGCTTTTGTTGATATCCCGCCTTCATTGATTGAGGCTAAAGCAGCACACATAAAACTACTTCGCGCATTAAAAGGAGCGTCCAAATGAAAAATGTAGATCAAGTAAGAGACCGATTGTCAGCCATCTTTGACCAGCTTGAGTCTGGTGAAATTGATGCCAAGAAAGCTGCGGAGTTCGCAAACCTTGCAGGCAAAATGATTAACTCAGCTAAGGTGCAAGTCGAGTATTACGCACTTAAAAATGAGACCCCGAATATTGCATTTCTAAATTCACAAACTGGAGGATCAAAATGACTAGCTTAACCACCACCGCAGGGTTTGCCCCTGCCAACATTACCGAGGCTATAAAATTTTCCGAGATGCTTTCCAAGTCCAACATGGTGCCACGCGCGTACCAGGGCAAACCAGAAGACATCCTGGTCTGTGTGCAGTGGGGCTATGAGATTGGCCTGGCACCCATGCAAGCCCTGCAGAATATTGCCGTGATCAATGGCAAGCCCAGCGTCTACGGTGATGCAGCCATGGCCTTGGTGCTGGCCAGCCCAGTCTGCGAAGGTATCGAGGAAACCATCGAGGGCGAGGGAACACCCAACCCGGTCGCAGTCTGCGTGGCCAAGCGCAAAGGCCGCAGCCCAGTGCGCTCCACCTTCAGCGTGGAAGATGCCAAGAGGGCAGGCTTGTGGGGCAAGCCAGGCCCATGGACTGCCTACCCCAAGAGGATGTTGGCCATGAGGGCGAGAGGTTTCGCTATAAGGGATGCATTCGCTGATGTCCTTAAAGGCCTCATAACAGCCGAGGAGGCCCAGGACTACCCAGAAGATAGGAAGCCAGCCAAGGTGGTCAACATCCCCACCAAGAACCCTCTGGATGCTCTAGCGGCCCCGCAAGAAATCGAGCCAGATGACAATGGCCAGCAGCAGCGCGAGGATGAGGAGCAGCAGCAGGCTGAAGAAGAGAGGCCAGCTACTGCCGAGGAAATCAAGCAGCAGTTTGAAGAGGCCGGTATCGAGGTTGTCGATGTCGAGACTGTCCAAGTCGAGGATTCACCCAAAGGTAACTGGGGGCTTTATGTGCCAGGCAAAGATCCACAGTGGTTGTCCACCAAGGCCGACTGGGCCAAGGCTTATTCAGAGCTGGCCGATAAAGTGGCATTGGCTGGCAGGGCTAGCCCCGAGAGTCGGATCGAGAAACTCAAGGAGCTGCGCCGGGTGAACGAACCCACCTTCAATAAGCTGGAACCCCTGGAGATCACAGTACACAGCCGCGGATTGAACACCAGGCTGCAAGAACTCCAGGCCAAGATTCAGGCCACCAGTCCTGGCAAGTAAACTGTCTTGCCATCTTTCCGGGTGGCCGTTAGCACTTGTTTTTTAAGGTTGGCTGGATCATAGCTAACATGAACCCACCCGGAATCTGGGATGCCAGGAGTGTAGAACTCCAGAATAAGCTGCTTGTGATCCAAGTGATCTGCAATGTACTGAGCCAGAACTGCATTCGCTACCCCCGGTATCTCAATATCCGCTGCCCGTCCCTGACAATGATCTGAGGTTGCGGAGCCGCCAACCTTGGCATTGACCAGTGGATGTCTGAACCCGGAGTTGACCTTAACACCCTTACCAAAGTGATCCCTGACGGGCTGGAGAACTGTTTCACAAAGTAGCTTAAGGTTGCCAATCTCAGTCTCCCCCGGTTCGTTAGACATACCAAAGCGCAGAGCTGTCTCTGACTTAGTCATCTCATGCAAGGTGAAGTTCTTAGTGAGGTTCATTTACGCCCCATGAGTTCAGTCTTCTGCCGTGATCCAGAGCTGCTACCCAGCCAGAATTGATACACGCTTGCAGTCTCCCTGGCCAGGACACCTAGCAACAGCATCATAATGTCGTCACCCGTCAGCTCAAAGTGCCCGGTGGCAGCGCCCAGCAAGAGAACAAAGAAGCCACCCACGGTGACCACGCTCAGAGCAGCAGGCACCCAGGAGCCAGACTCTGCCAACATCTGCCTGGCACTGGCTCGATCAGCAGCCTGCACTTCTTCTAGCTTGATATCCAGCTCACGCATCTTGACCTTGAGATTACCCTCGGCCTGCTTGATGGCAGCAATCTGCTCGGGGGTCATGGTGCCCGAAGTCAGCACCTCTTTGATGCTGTCTTGCGTAGCATTAGAGATACCCAGGGCAGAACCTATGGCCTCAACAGCCAGGCCACCCAAGGGGCCACCGATTAGTGCTGCAGCCGTTGGCGCGAGCTTGGCAAGAATGTCACCCATTCGCTACCCTTTCCTCTGGTATTGGAACGCATATTGATCTGTAGGCAGAGACATTGTCGTCTGCTTCCAGCAGATCTGAGACTGCCTGGTTGCGCTCCTCGCATACAGGCCTGGTGGTCAGGTAGCTGTCATGGATGAAGTTGCATTCACCACTGACCAGGCACATAAAAGTCACGGCAATAAACATGGCAAGCCCTCTTAAACTTTACTGCGCTTAAAGTTGAGATAGTCAGCACCCTCTTCTGGGCACCAAAAAATTTTAATCATGTCTGGATGGTCATCCTCGAGCGCCGGGTCAATGATCGTCATGCAGGCAGGGCTGAGAGTCTGGTCTCTGAAACCTCGCTCTTTTGCGTAGCTGTCGTAGATCTTATAGCTGGCAACCTGCACAGCATGGCAGATGCGCCCGGTGCTGGCATCCTTGATCACGCCATAGCCCGAAGTGTGCTTGTGGCCACTGACCGCTAGGTGGTCACGCATCCCCATCTGGATCGACTTCATCTGCCCATGGGCCGGGTTCCACTGGCTGTGGCCAGCGAAGTCATGCCGGGCATTCACAATGACCTTGCGCCCATTGGGAAAATTCAACCCAACCCTGCACTCAGAAGGTTGATAGATCGCGTCTTGCTGCCTGGCAATCCACTTGAGAGGATCGGCTGCGCCAGCCCAGGCATCGTGGTTGCCACCGATCATATAAAGCCATCGTGTTCTATTGATGAACCATTCGGCCAGCTTCCAGGCCTGCGCTGCCGTGGTGGACTGGTTGGCATAAAGCCTGGCCAGCCTGCCCACCCAGTTGTTGGTGGTGTCTCCAACATTGGCACCCCAGATGCCCTCAATCTTTGTCAGGTCTGAGTGCTTACGCAGGGTCTCCAGGTCAGTGCCATCGTCATCAACATGGGGATCACCAAAGTGCAAGATGCCAATAGGGCCATCGAGCCTGACCTTGACCTGGATCAGCTTGGTGGCTTCTTGGTATTGCTTCTTCTTGCCAAACTGTTTGATTCTCAGTTCGACCAGGTCATCAATATCTAGGTCATCATCAGGCAGAGCCATGACTGTAAACTCAGGGCCAGCCTTTTCTGCTGCCTGCTCAAGATCACCGAACCGGGTCTTGTAGTTTTCAATTCTGTTTTGGAATGTGGCCATCGGTATGCCAAGTCTTCTGGCACCCTTGGGCAGACTTTGAAATTCTTGGTATGCCTGCCACGCCTCGATGCACTGCTCGTCTGTAAGTCGTTTGCCCCTACCCAAAATTAAGATCTCCAAGTATGGTTTTCTTCTTGATCATCCCCGCCGGGATCTGGATCAGGTTGGCCGTATCGCCTGGGTACCAGGTCTGTGCAATCAAGACACCCTCCTTGCTGCTTTTGAGTAGGAATCCTACCGTCCAGCAAGATTCAAAGAGATTCTCTGGGCTTGCACCAAATTGCCAGCCATCGTAGTGCGCTGCATCAATCCATTCCACCAGCACAAGGTCTGGGCTTTTTTGATTCGGCATGGCATTCCCCCATGAAAGCCACAACTAAAGCATAAGATTATGACTAGATTATTAACCGAATCATTATGTAAATCAAGAAGATGCCTGCGCCAATTACCGCAGATGCTAAAGTGATTTGCACCCCGGTCTGTATCAGGTTCTGCCTGCGTATCTTCTGCTCTTCAATAGCTTGAAGTCTTTTCGCTTTGATGTCGCGCTGCAACTGGTAGAACCGGCGCAAGGCATCCAGTCCACCCAGACGCTCAAGATCACCGTATAGGAAACGCTCACGCAGCTCTGCCCTCATAGTGGCCAGCTTGTTCTCGGCCTCCAGAATGGCCATGGCCTCTGCTGCATCGTCATTAAACTTGAGCTTCTTGAAGAGCGGTGGCTTAGACTTCTTGCTTGTGATCGCCTGCTCGAGATTGTCAACAGCGTGTGCCCATTCGGAGAGCTGCCGCCAGACACCTTCAGCTTCCTGGCCAACCTCGACAACCTTCTTAATGCCTGCCCAGATCGCAGAGACAGCAGCCAGGGCAGTGATCGGATCGATGATCCCTCCTAGAGCTTAAAGGCTATCGTCAGCAGGCTGACAATGATGGTGGCCGCAGATCCCATAAGGATGGTTTCAATCCGCTTGAGCCTGGCGTTGCTGGCCTCAAACTGTATCTCAATCTTTTCGTAACGCATGGCACAGACTGCTTCATGCGTATCAAGTCGGGACTCTACCGTGGCCACTTCTCATCCTTTCCTTAAGGCAGTTGAGGTTCAACCCAAGCATTAGCTTCATCACTCCAATCAAGCCAAGCTAATAAATCTTCGTCCCATTTGTATAACTTGGGAGGATCGCCAGTATAAATATCTTCAGGGGGAGGAACCGGGGCATCCCATCCTGCAATACTAGAGTTAAACGTCCAAGAGGGGAATGGTTGCGGAGGAACAAACGCATCAATATCGGCGTTGTATGTATACCCAATGCCAGCATAATGTTTGCGAAAGTTCTTGTTATAAGAAGTCTGCTTCCATGTACCACCAAAAAGATTTTCAAGAAACGCCTGTCCAAGATGCTCTTGTTCAACGCCATTAGCATCTAAAAGCTCAGAATTGGCAATGACATGAATCTCAGTCACGACATTGTTTTCATCTAATTTTGCAAAATGCGCCATTTTTACCCTCTAGCTGAATCAAGTTTTAACCCGGTTAAATTCATTTCTTCACCAACTATTCCAACTGGGAAAGTGTTAAAAGAAAGGCTAATTCTTGTGTTGTGACCCTGAACTGTTTCAACCATGTGAGCAAGTGACGATGGGAAAAGAATCAGATCACCAGTACCCACTTCAAACCACCAACTTTCAGAGTTCCAGACATTCCATTCCGCTGGAGGCAATTTAACCATCTGGTAGCCATCACGATAAAAGTAAATCTTGTCTGTCTCTTTGTTAGCTTGTGGATAAAAGACCCCAGATACAAACGAGTTAGGGTGTTCATGTTTATGGTGGTACTGCCCCGGCTCTGTGTAATTGCACCAACTTTGTGTAATCCGAAGGTTTACATTGTGTTTAGGATTGTGAACGGTCTTAAAGTAGTCCGATACAGAAGTTTCAATAAAGTCCCGCAGTTTAGTTAACTCTTTGTTATTCAGAATTGTATGATTTGTAGAAACCGTGTTACCGACATTGTTGCTTGTTTCTTGACCCTTTATAAACGAGATTTCTGTTTTAGTTAAGTCGCGCTCTAAACAATAAAGTCCTACAGGTGTTGGAAATAAGTTTTGTATCATTTTTGTTGACGCATTTCTTTAATTTGTTCGGGTAGCCATATGGTGTTAATTGACTCTTCAAACGCCTTAATTTTTTCCATTGTTTCTTCAATTTCTTGCCAAGTGGGTTTGGGTCTAGGATCATCCCAAAGCGTTATTTCTCCATTAGATACTTCCCACTTGGCCCTTGGGCGTAACAAATGAATTGCAGTATTGATGCCAAAAAGTTGATACATTTTTTCCATTTCAAAAAGTTATTGAGCCACTACCAGTCCATTTGTAAATTTTATACCCGCCAGAAGTTGTAAATGTAGGCGATCCAGTTGTTGCTGATGCGTCATCGTAATTATCTGCATAACGAATAATGACAACGCCAGAACCTCCATTTTTACCCTCAAGTGGGTTTGGATTACCACCCCCACCGCCGCCACCACCAAGATTAGTTGCTCCAGCGGTTGCGGCATTTCCATTCCATCCCCCATTGCCTCCAACCCCGGAGCCTCCGGGGGCCGCAGAGGTTGCATTAGAACCAGCCCCACCGCCGCCGCCGCCAGAATAAGTTATTGACGATCCCGTAATCGAGTTCGCCGTTCCACCACCCCCTGCGCCTCCAACTCCAGAGCTACCCGACGCCCCTTCACCAGAAGTTCCACCACCACCTCCTCCTGAGATTGGGCCGGGATTGGCTGGCCCACCATTACCACCGCCAAGACCGCCTTGTAATCCTTGGGATGGAGATGTTGCTGGTGTATTCCCATCTCCTCTCTGACCTCTCGGGTCTGGGCTATATGCACTACCGCCACCGCCACCGCACCCACCTGCTAACCCATTTTGAAAGCCATAGATAGCAAGACCACCACCACCGCCGCCACCAGCAGATGAAATTTCATTTGGAGAATTGCCAAATACTGAACTATTACCCGGCGATCCCCTCGTGCTTGACCCGGGAGTAGTAGTTGCTCCATTCCCACCAGCGCCCACGGTAACTGTATATGCGACTCCTGTAGTAACGGCATAACCTGAAGCGGTTCGGTAGCCGCCGCCACCGCCGCCTCCACCAGCATTAAATCCCCCGCCGCCACCAGCACCAAGAACTAAATATTCAATATCTGGTGGAGGGCCAGCACCAAACGAAGACCCAAGGATTAGTTGAAGAATACCTGTCACGATACGTTCCCCGTAATCACACAAACAGTTCCAGAGATAAAGAATATGGTACAGATGCCACGAGTGGCTAAAGTGACTGAAGCAACGTCTGAGTCTGCCCCCGCAATGTAGGCAGTCGTAATCGAACAAGTCACCGTGATGTCGCCAGTCGTATTGTTAAATAGAGATACCGCATCGCCCTCAGAAAAGGTTGCATCAGGAATGGTAATTGAGCCGCCTGACCCTATTTGAACGTACTTACCAACATCAGCGGTCTGGAGTTGATACGAAGTAGTCTTTGTTCCAACGGCGGGAACATTTCGAAAGCCAACCTCATTAGTGCCGTCCACCGTAAGAGTGTTGGATGCGCCGCTAATTGTTTTGTTGGTTAAGGTTTGTGTACTGTCAGAGGCTACGCCAAGGTTTGTTCTGGCCGTTGCTGCATTGTCGAGGTCAGAAAGATTGTTTGCTGCTGCCAAAAATCCATCGCCGCTTACATACGCTGCAACCCATGCAGATCCTGTGTACAACTTCATTACCTCATCGGTTGTATTGTAATATAGCGCCCCCGCCAATAGTGCATCTCCATCATTGTCAAGTGTGGGATCACTGGCCTTGGCTCCAAGGTAGCGGTCATCAAAATTGTCATAAGCAGCCAGCGCAGAATCCCTTGCAGCCTCCGCAGCAGACTGGGCACTAGCTGCACTGGTTGCGCTATTGCTTGCATTGGTTGCGCTTGTCGCTGCATTGGATGCGGAAGTTGAGGCAGCAGATGCAGAGCTAGCAGCATTAGACTCCGAGGTGCTGGCAGCGGATGCAGAGCTGGCCGCGGCGCTCGCAGATGATGATGCAGCGCTCGCCGAGGTGCTGGCATTAGATGCGGATGTCGAAGCATTGCTTGCACTTGTCGCTGCAGCAGACTCAGAAGCAGCAGCCGCGGTTGCGGAATTACCGGCATTGGTTGCTGCCGTGCTGGCCGTGCTTGCAGAGCTGGCCGCGTTACTTGCCGAAGTCGATGCTGCTGATGCACTGGCCGCGGCGTTTGTCTCGGCAGTCTCAGCATTGGTCTCTGCTGTTTCTGCGTTTGTCTCTGCTGTTTCAGCAGCAGCTTGCGCCGCCTCCGCAGCAGCTTGTGCAGCTTCAGCCGCAGTCTGAGCAGCGCCAGCAGCCGCAGCGTCCACCAGCAGATCCCACTTGGCAGCATCGGTATTGGTGCTAATGGGCTGTGAGCCACTGGAAGTGTGCGCTGTATTACAAAGATAGATGTTGTAATTGGTTGTGTCTTTGACAATGTCGCGCTTGTTGTACGCAGTGCCAGCCGCCCAGTTCCCACGGTTGTCACCAATGATCTCACCAATGACAGGGTTGCCATTAGAGTCAAAGGCCAGGGTCTTGTTCGCCCTGGTTGCAGCTCTGGGCAGCGTCATGTTGATTGTGGTGGGATCAGTCTCTGGTGCCTGCAATGCACGGGATACAGCCTCAGAGTTTTGCTGGGCAAAAATTGTCAGACTGTCCAGCTCATCGTTCACCGTATTGGCAAAGAAGTCGCCACCAGTCACAAAGTCTGACAGGCGCTGGATAGCCCTGGCACCAATGATGGTGATGTTGTCTGTGCCTGCCGTGGCCACCAGGGTCACAGACCCCGTGCCATTGGCGTTAATGGTGACGCTATAGTCGGTGGTTAGAGTGAGCAGCGTGTCACCTTTATAAACCTCGATGTCTGTCTGCGCCAGGATCTCGAAGGTAAAGGCGTATGGCCCTGTTCCTGATGGGGCATACACTACCCGGCGGGTGACATTGGAAATGGGTACGGCCATAGCCTAGCTCCTTATTTCATTACTCTTTGATAGGTTTCAGATGACAGCGGAAGGTTCCTTGGTTTACGGCCCTCCTTCAATTCGTATGCATCGCGCTGCTCAATCAGCTTACGAAGCTCGGGGAACTCCATGAGCATGAGCTTCTTGGCCATGGATCGATACCGGCCATTCTCAGCTTTGAGATAGTCGAGCTTCTCGCCTTTCTCGGTAGCTCTCAGTTCGCCCATATCGTCATAGGTATTCTGATACATCTCCGAGCTGATGACCGAGAACAGGTATTCATTCCTTGGTGGGTACATCTCCATGACAGAAGCCAGGGCAGACTCTCTCTGCTCATCGGTCATGTTGCCCACCAGTGCGCTGTCAAATCCACCCAGCGCCTCCAGGGCATAGACTGAGCGAGCGGGGTAGTTGTACAGCTCCTTGTATCGCTCCATCTGCATATCGTTGAGCTTGATCATTGGCTCGCCCATGCTGGGCTGCAACTTCTCAAACCCGCCACCCAAAGACTCCAGCTCTGTATTGATGGCATTAAATTTCTTGTTCTGAATACGCAGTGGCAAGAATGTGGTCAGATCACCAGGGCCAGTTTCGATAGGTTCAAACCATTCGTTATGGCGCACAAAGGTATCGTCCGAAAACAGAGGGTTGCGAGACCTGGCCTTTTGAATAGACTCATAGGCACCGCGCAGGCCTATCCTAAAGCCAGGCCCACTCAGATAGTCGTACTGATCTGCTGGCAAGGTCTGGCTACTTAATGGGTTGTTGTAGCGCTCCAAGGTAGCAGCAAGTGATTGTGGATACAGTCCACCAGTCACCATGCTCTGGCCAACATTCATAGCGACATCGGTAGCCTGCTTCTGGAATAACTCGATAATGCGCTGTACCTTGTCTTCTGCCGGGTCAAAGCTGGAACCCATCACATAGTTAAGCTGCGAAGCAAAGTCGAGCATGGGGTGCGCTTCAGTCATGTACTGGTAAGTGGCCAGGCCCATGTCCATAACCAGATTCTCTTCTGCTTCTGGATCGTCCATTTTTAGGATGGTGTCTCGGGTATCAGCCCAGCCTGCAATAACCCCAGAGATCGGGTCATAGCGAGAATAGTCAATCCAGGTATAACTGCCATCAGGCTGCTTGACACCCACGGCATAGGGCTTGTGCTTCTCAAGCCATCGTGTACGCTCTGCTGGCCTGCTGGGGCCATAGCCAGTTATCTTGATCTCATCACCACTAATGTAGTCAGAGGCCATGATGCTGGTGCCGATCATCGAACCCATACCAAACTTAGCCAGGGCCAAGCTACGCGCTTCTTCAGTCTCAGGCGAAACGATAGCCTTCCAGAACCTTGGCATGATCACAGCCAATGGGCTGCGCTCTTGCACCCGCAATGCAATCTGCATGGGAGTCTTGAAGAATGGGAAACCCATAATCTTCATCATGGGGTGCGTCATCACCTGTTGTGCCTGGGCAAGAATCTCACCCGGCAAGTCATCTTGGAAGGTGGCAATCTTGGCAAACTCAGCAGCCTGGTCATAGGTAGCATCAGAGGCCATGGCCCTTTGGTATGCATCCCGAGCCATATTAGTTGCTTCCTCGACTGTGCCGCCATTGTCGAGCTTATAGTTAAATGCTTTGCCTGCTTCATAGGAGGATTGAATCTCCATCTCCATGCCGCGCAGCAATGCTTTAAAAGTTTCGTCTGTAGTGGTCAGGACTCGGAAGCCAAGCAGCCTCATGCCCTGGCCCCAATAATCAATAGTCTTGCCTAGCATGGTGTCAGGAGCAACGCCAAAGTTTTGCGGCGTTACAGCAATTCGATCCTGGTCAAACTTGGTGGTCATGTCCGAGGGCATCTCGGTCTTCCATGCCCTTGTGCCAGCAGCCAGTGCCTGGTTGAAATACTTGGGCATTGAACGAACACCAGCAAAAATTGCTGCCTGCATCTCTTTATCACCGCGGCCCACAGCAGCAACATAACGCTCACTCAGCATGGCGCTAACATGAATCGGTGTACCCAAGATATTGAATGAATGCGTGACTGGGTTCGATACCAATGCGCTTGTGTAGATCTCAGCAACAGCATCAAGGGAAGCGCGAGCCAAACGGCTTGCAAAGTTAGTCTTGGAGTCAACATCAGGTAGCGCCCGAAAAGCCTGGAGCGCCCTTCTTACATTGTCAGCGCCACCCATGTCTGCAATATCTTGCATGGCAGACGTGACCTCGGTTGCAGTCTGCGGCATAACGCCAGGCTGGCCTGGTACTGGCGTAGCACCTGGGCGAACCTGTTCGACAATCTGCTGCATCCTTCTGACCCTAGCCTCATCAGGCCCAGGGATCATGCGGCGCACTACCAGGCCGCGGCCATAGTCAGCAGCATTACCCAGCTCGGCTGCATTGCTGTAACCGTACATGGTCATCAGCCGAGTGGCCTTGAGGAGTTGCGCTGGGTCATTGGTTTCAAGCGCCAGGTCAATCTCTTTGGTCACCACATTGGCCATGTCAATCATGGCAATCTTGACCGCTGCACTCTCAAAGTCGGAGAATGGCCGGTCACCAGGCTTGCGGTTGATTAGCATCCTGAGTGCCTTGCCTGCACCCTCTACCACTAAGAAACGCTCGGCCTCATCAATGATATCTTCCAGGGTGCGGCCAGCTCTGCGCTGAACATCCACCCAATCCTTCCAATGCTCAGTGGCTGCAACAGCAAATTTCTTGACATCATCCTCAGATTGGAAGATATCCATATTAGGCCTGACCTGTGGTGGCCTGCCCTCAATGGGTACGGTCTCCATAAGATCGGTGACCTGTTTAAACAGCTCGGGTGATCCTGGCTGCACAATGATCTTGTCACCAACGGCTCGCACGGGTGCAGACTTACGCAGCTCTTTCTTGACATCCGCGGGAACATCACCAGGCAAAATCTCTGGTGCATCAGGCGTGGGCTTTTCAATACGCTTGAGCGGATCAGTGATGGCGGGTGGCTCAGTCTTGGTAACTTCTTTAATGATCTTACCCAGACCACGCAAGCCCTCAATCTTGCCGGCAAGCTGTGGCGCTTCTGCTGGTATAGCCTGCTCAAGGCTCATAACAGGCGGCGTAATAGCTTGCTGCTGGGTTAAGGTATTCCCAGTTTCTGTTTCGCTCTCGGCGGCAGACACCGCCAAATCATCCAGCCTCTGGGTTAGTGGTGGAATTGCCATTGCTTACCCCTGCCCAAACATAGTAGCAATATCTACTGGCTGGCCAACGGCCAAAGGATCGTCACCAGTTTCCCACCAGTCAGCATAGGGTAAACCCTCGCCTGAATATTGCTCGCTGTCTGGGAACTGCTGAAGGAAGTCTTCTTCATCGAGGACAATGTCGGTAATCATTGTTTTGCCCTTTCGGTAATTTGCTCACCAGTATCTAATGGCCCGGCTTTTCCTTCAACCGCTATATCAATAATTCTGCGCTTTTGTTGAGGAATGACAACTTGTGTATTGCCAGGGATCGGATCACCAAACTGATCCCTTGCCAGCTTCTTGCCATCTTTTAAGAACTGGGGGTCATAGGGCACAAAGAACCCTTTGGAATCTTGCACTGCGGTAGATTCCTTGCGAGTCATGGCCTTATTCTTTAATCCAATAATCACGCCATCGGTGCCGGGTAGCTGCTTGTCCATTGGCCTAAAGTCATAGGCATCCCCATCAATGACGGTATAAACCTTGCCAGTTGCCTCATCGAGAACACTTTGAGGTAGCGCCTTCTTGCTGCTAAAGGCCATGGCCACATTGTCACCACCATCGAGCCTGGCTTTCATCTGTTCCCAGTTGGTATGAGGATTCTCAACATCCACCGTCATGCCATTGAGGCCAGCCTTCTGCGTGGTACCAGTCGAGCTGTAGGTGTAATGATGGTTGGGCGCAATGGGCTTGTACTTCATCTTGGTGTAGTCGTAGAAGAAGACATCAGGGTGAGCCTTGATGATGGCCTCATGCACCTTGGGATCAATGTCAGATAAAACATTCAAACGAATGGCCAGGGCGTTGCCACCCTTCTCTGCTGCTCGCTTAAGGGAAATGATCTCATTGTGTATCTTGATGGCAAAGGCCTCGGGTTCTCTGAACATGGCCTGTGTCATGCGGAAGCTGCGGAGCCTGGTGCCCTTCATGGCCTCTAAGTCAGCGCCACCACCATAAGCAAAGTAACCACCAGAAGTTTTACCAAGACATTCTTGGGCGCAGCTTGCAGAATTGGGACAGGTGCTGAACTTGCCCACCTTAAATGCCGGGGAGATAGCCAGGCCTGCGCTCTCAATGTTACGGCCATCAGGAAGCTCAATGGGTGTCTTACCCTCAAGACCCTTCTCGGTCTTCAGCAGCTTGCCATTGGTGGTCAGCAATCGATTAACCTTACCATCCTTGGATGTACCAAGAATCGGTGCCAGGCGAGCATTGGCATCTTGAGCTGCAACTCTAAGGCCATTGGCATCCAGCGTATTAAGCCAGTCCATAGCCGCATTAAATGAGTTAGCGAAGTTGGCTGTTGATGGTTCCATGGGGAACGGCTGCGCCACCAGATCCTTAAATGCCTGGTCAGAGAAAATCTGACCCTTGGGTGTCTTATCGAAGATGTACTGCTTAATCTCTTTGGCTTGTGCGCCAGTAACCTTTTGGGCAGTCCTAGACTCTACTGCCTGCAGAATCTTGGTGGCCGACATATTCTGAGCAATGCCCTGGTCTACGATCTTTTGAACCTGGGTCATGCGTTTGGGCGTGGCATTGGTCATTACAAATGGCACAGCCTCTTGGGCTAACTTAACAGCCCCAACAGGTGCCTCGGTCAGGATCTCCTGGCCAATCTGCCTTGCACCGCGAGCAGCAGCCCTGGTGCCCTCAATGATGGTCTGGCCAGCACCGCCAAGCTCACCGACAAATTCAGCAGTCTTGGCAGCTTCTACCCTGCGCTGATCAGCTCCAGCAGGCACCAGTGGCCCAACATTGGTGTCCAGCCACTGCTTCACATTCTCGGTGGTGGGCAGTATGGTCTTTTGCTCGAGGCCATTAATAAACGCATCCAGGGCGCTCTCACCGGCCCCGCGGTTAAGGATCTCACGCACCCCGTATGTCAAGCTCTCGATGTCACCAGGCAGGCCTATGGTGCCTTGTATCGCGCCCTTGACCAGACCAGCGGGAACATCCGCAGCAGTCTCCAAGAACTGGCGAGCTGACATAGGTGCAGCCCCCTCTGGGTAACCACCGGCAAACATCTCTTCAACCATTGACTGGGTCATGCCAGGTGCAGCAGCAGGCGCAGCCATGGGTGCCATCATGCCAGGCGGCGGTGCAGTTACTTGCTCATCTCTTGCCTGATCGCCGACACCATAAATGTCAATGCGAAGTGAACCGTCTGCTTCCCTCGCGCTCACAACTTCAGAACCATCGCGCATGACATCAACAGGCATATTGGTCTGTCGATTGGCCAAGGCCATTGCGTACATTTCATCGACATTCATTACTGGCCACCCTTCACTAGTTTGCCGTTCTTATCGATAATGCCCTGGTCAATAGCATCTTGCAGTTCATTCTTCTGCCGAGTTAATTCACTAACCTGTTTTGCATTTTGAGCAATGCTGGCCTTGCGAATTGCATCATCAAAGGCTTGAATTGTCTTATATGGGCGGGACTGAACTTTAGAGGCCAGGGCAGAGTCTACTGATTTGCTTGTGGTTGCCTTGGCTTTCTCAAAGTTGTTGTCCAAGAACTCCAGCGGATTGATCGCCGGGTTAGTTTTTCTGGCCTCAAAAAACTTTACTTTTAACTCGGCAATAATTCGCTCATTCTTTTGGCGCAATGCATTGGAATTAATTACTGAGCCACGCATCATGCCAAGTCTAGATGCCGCTTGATCCACCATAAAATCAACTTGCTCATCATCCATAGCCTTGGCTGCATTGATGTATTTGGCAAAGCTACCTTGAGTTAAAAATGCGCGCAACTTGTAAACCTCTTCAGTGGTGACCCTTGCGCCATAGGGATTGTTCAGCCTGCGCTCAAGATCAGCCACAACATTGCCATCATCCCGAACAGCAAAGACAGCATCAA
>Ga0075460_10000339_pt1 | contig 17487 bp, 16 predicted proteins | sample DEB08_DNA_3_FD_77580 | JGI IMG/M metagenome (GOLD analysis project Ga0075460, IMG submission 77580) | Aqueous microbial communities from the Delaware River and Bay under freshwater to marine salinity gradient to study organic matter... | ecosystem: Environmental > Aquatic > Marine > Coastal ...
GCACCTTCTGTTCCCCAATCACTCAAAGATGAACTTGATAGTCTGAGTTCTTCTAAAATGACTGAAGATGAGGACGATGATGCAATGTCTTACTTTGCACGACTTGCCGAAGATTGATTAGGGAGAAGTAACTCTAGTATTCTCAGTACGTGCCAGATTTTCTGTTATGTACTGAGATGATGTGGAATAAGTCATTTCTATTCTCATATCATTTAAAAATTGTTGAAGATATGATCTTTTCAGTAAATATATTAGACTTTTTTTATCATTTTTTCTAACTTCATATTCCCAGTTGCTGATTCCAATAAAGGGGTCAGCAATTTTTTCTGATGTTGTGTGTTCAGTATCGTTTGTGTATGTTTTATTATTATCGGTATAATAAATCTTAAATTTTGTTGAATTATTATTACCACCATTAACAACTTTTCCAGATGGCAAAATAATATTACTTTTAGAATCTCTTATTTCTTTGGTTTCATAATGATGAATCTCATTCAAATTATTGCCATGTAATTTAAATGCATATTCATAAAGATTTTTATTTGAAAGAGGCCATTCATCTCTGACATTAATAATTCCTGCAGTCATCGTAACAACCCAATCGAGTTGGGAGTCTCCATAAAATTCTTCTGCTACAGTGTCTGGTCTTGAACCCTCTGGTATTTCATATTTGTCAAATATCGTAAATACATTTTGAAGATCATCACGAAATCTACATCTTCTAAAAAAGTTTTTAACAATCAAATAATTTTGAGAAGAGTTGCTATCAGAAAGAAATGATTGATATGCTAGATTTGGTAATTCTCTAAAATAACCCATTTTAGTATCCTACTCCTGTTCCTGCTGTTGTATCGTCATAATCAATATCATAAATTGGTTCGAGTTCTTGAAATGATAATGAAATTGATGTGGAAACTGGTGTTCCATCGCCATAAGTTGAGTAATTGCCTGATGATGTGTAGTCAACAGATAAATTGGTCAGAAAACACTGCTTAAATTTATTCAAAAAAGAATGTTCTTTCGATCCTTGTCTATAGATTAATTCAAAAACGTTTGGTGTTTCTAAATATAATGTTGCGTCTTTACCTGCTTTTGGCGCCATGTTCTTTTTTAATGAACGTATAATATTTCTTATTTCAATAGATTCTTTTCGATTTCTTGGAGTTAATTGAAACTGAAATTGAAATTCTCTTAATGCTGGACCATTAAATAATAATTCCATATTAGGATTAAAAACTTTTCCATCAGTTCTTGATTGAATTTGATTAAAATCTACATTTGAACCAAGAGAATTGGCAATACTTGCAGCAAGTTGTTTATTTATAATGTCTGAAGCATTCTCAAGATTCAATCCTGTTTGAGCAAAACTTTTTTTGCTTACCTCGGTTATGTTATTAATAATATCATTTATGTTTAGACTGTTTACAGATTTTCCCGCACCCAAAGCAAAAGAAAGAACACCACTAGAAATGCTATTAAGACTACTTGCGCCATAATCAACTCTATTTCCATCTTGCAAACTTGATGGCATTGGTAGAAGTATAATTTCTTTTACTAATTTTGGATTTATTCTTCTAAATCCTTCTTGTGGAGACCTTGTAAGTTTTGTGATGCTCGTGTTTTCTTTTAATATTTCTGTACCATTCTCGTCTTTGGGACTTGAGGATATATTTATATTATTAAATTTTTGTCCTAAAGGTTTATAGTTTACAATATTGATTTGCAAATAATCAGTTTTTGAAGTAAATGCCTTTAATGGATATCTATGTACTTTAGACATTATAGTTTTCTAACTATTTAGAAGGAATTTGGCATATGGAATCCTTCTCATATCTGTGAGTTCTTCTCTTTGAACTTCATATAATTGTCCTATGACTTCATTCCATGTATATCTCCTTGGTTTTGCCCAATGAAAGTTATATCCATCAAAACCAAAGTCGTATACATTATCTGCAAGTATTAATGGATGTTGGTCATATACTATTCCAGGAGTTTTTGCATTATAAACAAAGGTATACAATTTTCCAGGAGATGGAATGAATCCACTTGGATCAAGTGTTTCCATTATTTTCATCATCAAATCTTCAGGATCTTCTGTTCCTATTAGTTCATTTACAATATTTCTAACTCTATTACTAGAATCACTTGTGGGTCTTTTTTCCCTAGGATCTTTTTTTATATTTTTTTCATAAACATTAGATCCTACTTTAATATTAGGATCACTGCTATAAGTTACTTCACCGGTTTGTAGAACATAATTATATCCTTTTCCAATTCTACCACCTTTTCTAATGGTGCGTTTTGCCATTACTTGATACCTTCTTTATCAACAAACATTCCACCATTTTTTAAGATAAGATAACGAGATAGTTTTGTCTTTTCTATGGTTTCAGTCATAGATGCATAGATTTTTCCATTATAAATGACAGGTTTTCTGTTGGCACTTGGTCTGCCTTTCATCATTTCACTATGTCTTCTATGCTTCTCTTTATCATTACGATTTCTTTCTGCCATTTTCTTCAAATTTTCAGTATAATATGACATAGGTCTTGGATTATTTTTTAATTTTTCTTTCCAAGTATTTGATTGCTTTTTTCTTACTTCCTCTGGGATTTTCTTTCCTTTTAAACTTATTTTATTTGCAGCACTAATTTTTGCCTTAACTTCTGGTCTTTTTGTTGGACTATTATCTCCATACATCTTAGGAGGAGCATTACCACCATCTGCAATATTCATTAAAATTCCCGTATTATCGCACTTTTTACCGAATATAGAAATCATATAGATTTCGTGTTTAAATGCCTCTTCTTCAGTTATATTTTGCTTTAGTTTGATTATTCTACTTTTATCTTTTGGTGGGTTACAATTTTTACCTCTATGATCGTATAATCTATCTCCTTTTCCTTTTCCGATATAATATGGAGACCCATCATTTTGCAAATAGGCGTATGTATAATATTCACTCATTTTTATATTTTAGTAATATACCATTATTTATAATTAAAACAATTCATTCTCAGTTAATACTTTAAACTCATAACCACGATCAAGACACCATTCTTTTGCAGCTTCCCATTTTGCCTGATTTCTTACATATTCCTTTACTTCATAAATATAACCTTTTGTTTTTTTCTGTTGAACCTTTGGTTCAAGTGTTTGTTTAAAAGGTTTTACTTCAATCAACATTTTTTTAATCACACCATTAGTTTCTCTGACTTTGATGTAAAAGTCTGGAAAGTAACGATGAACTCTATTATCTAATGGTGATCGATATGGTAGAGCAATTTCTTCACTACCCCACTCTAAAATATTTTCATTCTTATCGCAGTAAACCATAAACTTTCGCTCCCATAGAGAACGATAAATTATATTCGATGGATTTCCTTTATATTTTTTAGGAAAGGATGGTTGAAATTTTCCTTTATATGCCATCTAAATACTTAATAATGTAGAACCCTTATAAGGTATTTAGAGTGGCAAATTCTCTAGTCAAAAGAATAACATCACCAGAAGTTAAGGATATTTTTGGAAATTTATCAAAATCTAATCATTATTTGGTATCTTTTTCGACTTTAAAGAAAACAATTACCGAACATGTAAAATATAAATTTGGTGTTGAAAATGTAGAAGAATTTCTTTCTAGAAAATCTGGTCTTCTCTGTTCTGAGGCATCTTTACCAACAAGTGCTTTTGCAAAATTTACAGTTAATGATAATTTTTTAGGAATACCGCAAGAATTTGCTCATACTAGATTATATACTGATTTGGATTTTACTTTTTATGTTGACAAAGATTATAAAAATTTGAGATTATTTGAAGGATGGATGGATTATATTTCCAGCGGTTCGGAATATTATGATAGAGTAAATGAACTTCAGGATAATTATTATCGAAGAATGATGTATCCGGATGATTATAAAGTCCAGACTATGAATATTATTAAATTTGAAAAAGACTATTCAAATCAGTTAGAATACCAATTTATAAATGCATTTCCAGTATCTGTTATTTCCGTTCCAGTTTCATATGGTCCTTCAGAAATTTTAAAGGTTACAGTTACTTTTAATTATGATCGATACATTATAAATCCAAAAGGCAATTATCGCCCAGGAAAGACTAAGTTTAAATCAATAGCTGGATCTGCAACACGACTGGAAGAGGTAAGAGGAGGATCATATCAAACAAGAGAACTTCCATCAATTTATTCAATACCACCATCAGCATTTCCTCCACCGCCTGTAAATTTACCACCACTACCATCATCATCTTCAGTTAGACAACCTCAAACTTCAACTACAACTCAAACTCAACTTCCTGTTTCAGATCAAATATTTCCGGGACTTAATTGATAAATAATCAAAACTGAATTTGTCATAGGATATTATGCCTTTACCAAAAATTGCCACACCAACATATGAGTTGGAATTGCCTTCTACTGGGAAAAAAATTAAATATCGTCCATTTCTTGTAAAAGAAGAAAAAATATTGATTATGGCATTAGAATCTGAAGACATGAAACAGATTACAGATGCAATTGTCAATACTTTGAATGATTGTATTATGACTAGAGGAGTGAAAATTTCTAACTTATCTACTTTTGATATTGAATATCTTTTTTTAAATGTCAGATCAAAATCTGTAGGAGAATCTATAGAAGTTTCTATAACATGTCCAGATGATAATGAAACTAAAGTAGATGTTGAGATTGATATTGATTCGATTAAGATACTTAAAAATAGCGACCATAACAATATTATAAAATTGGATGATGAACTTTCGATGAAAATGAAATATCCATCCATTTCTCAATTTGTTGAAAATAATTTTGATACTGGCGATGACAATGATGATATTAAAAAATCTTTGAGTTTGATTACTTCATGTATTGATATTATATACAATAAAGAAGAAAGTTGGCAAGCGTCTGATTGTACCAAAAAAGAATTGGAAGAATTTGTAGATCAATTGAATACGAAACAATTTAAAGAAATTGAAACATTTTTTAATACTATGCCAAAGTTATCTCATGTAGTTCTCGTTAAGAATCCCAATACTAATGTAGAATCTGAAGTTACGTTGGAAGGATTGGCAAGTTTTTTCAATTAAGTATGGCTCATACTGATCTTGAGTCATACTATAAAGTAAATTTTTCGTTAATTCAGCATCATAAATATTCTTTGACAGAGCTTGAAAATATGATTCCATGGGAACGTGAAGTTTATCTTTCTTTGCTTCATCAATACATTGAAGAAGAGAATTTAAAAGCACAACAACAAAATGGAATTTAGTAAAGTTTAATGATTAACTCAATATTCTCAGGTCTTTCACAAAGAATATCACAGAAAACAAATATCACTAATAGAGCAGTCTCGGCATCTTTAACTGAGACTAACTCATTATTAATGGATATTCGCAGACAATTATCTGTAGATTATTCTAGACGAATAAATGATGAAAGGTCTGAAAATATTATCAATAGAAAAAGAGTTTCTAAAGAAAAATTTTTATTAAAGGAAAATCTAGTAGAAACTATAAAGAGTATTGGAAGTAATGTTGGAAAAGCAGTAATATCCCCATTCAATAAATCTATTTCCAATTTAGGGAATGTTTTAAGAAATCTTCTCTTAAGCATAGGAGTTAATGCTGCTTTTAAGTGGTTATCTAAAAAAGAAAATCTTGAAAATCTTAATGAGTGGGTTAATACCATTTCAAGTAAGTGGAAAGAGATATTGGGAATAATTACAGGATTGGGGGGATTATTTGCCATAGGAAAATTGATAGGTCCTCTTATGACTCTCAAAAGGATATTCACTTTCTTATCCTTACCAAGAGTTTTAGGTGCGATGGGAATACTTTTTGCGATTAAAGAATCTCCACAATTTGGCGATAAACTTAGAGAAATTGGAGACAAACTTGATGAAATGAGTAAAAACCAAGAAGGTTTGCCCAAAACTGGTTTAGAAATATTATCTAAAGCACTCGAAGGTAGTGGAATAGTTTCAGATATATTTACTTCTCCTATTAAAGGACTTATGGAAATTATTAAATCTGGTGGCAATATCACAAAATCAAATGAAGTGATGGAGGAACGTGATAGAATACTGAGGGAAAATATAAGAGAATTCTTATTTAATCTTAAGATTCCTGGACTTAAAATACCAGAAACTCCAGGTTCTTTTGGAACAAGTGGTTTATATGATATTAAAATAGAGAACTGGAAGAAAATTTTAGGAGAGACATTTCAGGGAGTTCGGCAATTATTTAATGAATCCCCTAAAAACACTACAAATGGAAACGGAGTAAATGCTGAACCGGTTCGTATTAAAGTGGAACCATATAGTACACAAAGTTTTAAACCTAGTGGTAATAATTTTTCAACAGCGTTCTTAACTTTACCTCCAGAGATATTACAATCACCACCATCAATTCAGGCAATACCTACATCAACAGAAGGGGATATATCAGTTCCTACAGTAACATCTTTCGATTCTGCAAATCCATATGTTGTTCAGATTTCTAAAGAAATATACGGAATGTTCGCATAAAAAATGGATAATCGTACTATAAGACAGGCAGAAAATATAAAAATAAACGCAACAGGTCTTAGAAATTTTTTGCGTTTATCAAATAAAAAATTATTTGCCTATGGCAAAAAGAATGATAATTTTAAAAATGTTCAATTACAAAAACAAAATATACAACAAAAAATTAGTGGATCTGGACTTAGGGGAAATATATTTGCATCCTCTTCCGGTCTTATAGGAACATCATCAATGTCTATAGGTGCAGGAAATATCTTTAATAACATAATGAGAGTTGGTTCTAGTTTGTTGATTTCTATTTTAGTTAATAATCTACCAAAAATTATTAAAAAAATAAGAGATGTTATTGACACTATTGAGAATTATATAAATCCCATTAAAAAGTTTTTTGATAGTATGAAAAAAACTTTTTATGATAATATTAAGGAAATAAATCAAATAGAAAAACTTAAAGAGTATGGCGATTTGATAAAAAATATTCCAACCATAAAAGAAACAATAGATTTTATTAATGAAAAATATCAAGGTATTAGAACTAAAGTAGATAATTTATTTGGCGGTAGTAAAGATATGGTTTTGGCAAAAGAAGATGGTGTAGAGGGTTTTATTGATAAACTTAATGACAATAAATTTATTCCATTAGAATGGTCAGTAGAAGAAAAATTGAGATATGAATTTATGAAATATAAAGATGTAATCCAAAATAAATTAACACCTTATTTTGCATGGATTGTAAAAACATTTTATTCTCCTCTGAAAGATTTACCAAATCTTCTTTTTTGGAGGGATGCTTACAAAAATACCTCTGATAGTTTAAAATCAAAAATTCTTGAAATGTCTGAAAAAATATATGGAAAAATGTACGTGGATACTTTAGGAAAATTTAAAATTAAAATGTCAAATCTTCTTAATGAAATAAAAGGATTGATCCTCGGCAGTTCTAAATTTACAAATCAAGACAATACTATTAAGTCAGTATTGGAGAATATTTCATACGCTCCACCATCTAAATCTCAAGAATATATTTTAGCATCAAAATTTAATGACGTTCAACCTCCTCCACCAATTTATGAGCATGATAGTAAGTTGATAATTGCCGTTAAACCAATTATCAGAGAAAATATTAAATATATTGCTTATGAATCAAGTTCAACTCAATTCCAATCGGATTCAAATATAAGTTCACAAATATCTAAAATTTGGGAGATGGTATAAAAATGTCAAGTGCAATTAGACCAGCAAAATATGAAAAACTCAGTATTATAAAAAATAATACTGAAGTCAGATTGGAAGGAAAAACTTCCAGTTTTCAATACTATGAGAGTGTACTATCTCCTTTCGTAACTGTAAAAATGAGTTATGTTGATACTGGAAATGGAACTATTTCAAATACTGATCGTCAGGGGAGAGTAGGAACAATTTATAATTCTCTTCCGATTGAAGGGGAAGAACAGATTTCATTTTTAATACAATCTAAATTGGGAGAATTAAATTTTTTACAGAATCCTTTGTTGGTAAATGGATCTTCTAATTCGGGACAAGATTCTACAAAAGAGACCATTTTTTTAGATTTGATTTCGAAAGAAGGGTTGATAAACTTTGGAAAGACCTTGAATAAAAAATATAGCGGAACAATATATGAATCTGTAAATAAAATTTTAAAGGATGAATTTGGAATTCCATTTAATTCAAAAAATATAGAAAAAACAAAAAGAAATTATACTTTTATTGGTGGAGGAAGAACTCCGCTGGATATTTTAATTGATTTAGCTTCTAAATCAAGTCCAGAGCAAGGTAAACCTGGATTTTTCTTTTTTCAAACTCAAGATGGATTTAATTTTAGGTCAATAGATAGTTTAATTTCTCAAGATCCTAAAGCAGTTTATAAGTATACTGGAGCAATTAGATCTACACTAAATGGTGAGGATAATAATTTTAAGATAATGCAATTTTCTGTAGGAAAAAATAGAAATTTAATTAACTCTCTTAAAACAGGTGTTTATGTAAGTAGGCACATATTTTTTGATCCCAGAACCTTTAAATATACAGAAAAATATTTCAATATAGAAAATGGAACAATAACTAAATTGGGATCTAATATTTCAATACCAAGTAGTGCTAAACAAAATGTATCATCAAATTATGTAAGAACATTCCAACATATATTAGATGTTGGATTTTATGAGCAGGGAATAGGGAAAAAATATGATGATGATCCTGCTCTTCAAGTTGCAGAGGCAACGATGAGATATAATTTATTATTTGAACATGTTATAACAATGACAGTTCCTTGCAATCCAAATTTAAGAGCGGGCGACATTATTGAATGTTATTTTGAAAAAATTACAACTGATTCAAAAAATCAGGGATTTTTTGATGAGAATCAAAGCGGAAAATATTTAATTTTACATCTTTGTCATTATTTTGATACTAAAGTTTCGATAACATCTTTAACCATTGTTAGAGATTCGTATGGAATATATACTAATAAAAATGCAGACTAATGTTTAATAATTTCAGTAAAGATTCTCCTAATTTCTTCATAGGAACCGTTGTTGAAATGGATTATCAGAAAGAGCAAGTGGTACAAGGTATTGGTTGGGGGTGGAGATATAAAATTGCTATACAGGGAGATTATACAAATAATAATTCTGATATTTTGCCAGAAAAAATAGGTTATGGTATTTGTTTGTTACCAACAACTGCTGGATCTGGAGGTGCGGGTAGAAGAACTCCAGTTTTAATATCTCAAGGTGATAAAGTTTTTGGTATAAAATTGGGAGGAGTGGACGGAATACCAATTATTTTAGGAACATTTCCAAGAACGACTGATATAGAACTTGGGACTAAAATTCATGATTGTAAGAGTGGATATGGTGGAAATTTGAAGAGAACTTCTTTATTGATTGAAGAAACAAATGAGAGTTGTAAAGGTAATACTCTTCAGTGTAGTAAAGGTGGTGCAAATAAATCAAATAGAGCACTTCCTTCATAATAAATAAAAACAAACAGAGTAATTGATTGATGACTGCCAGATCAGATAGCGATGCTACGGGAGTTTCTGTAATACTTGCAGACCCATGCAAAGATAATTTTTTTGCTGAAATGGAATCTATTCTAGATAACTTTTTTTCAAAAGTTACTAGAGTTGGAAATTTTGTACTTGATTTGCCAAATCAAATTAAATTAGCTTCTAAAAATTTATTAAGCGTTGCGACAGGATTTATTAATGCTCTTTCTGGATCACTATCTGATAAATTGGTAGAATTTGTTCAAAATGGATTAAAAGACATTGCTGATAATGTTAGCAAAGCTTTGTTTGGAGAACCAGTCACAAAAATAATTGCAAAAATAGGAGAAGAGCAAACAAAAATTGTAGACCCAATCAAGGCATTATTTAAAGGATTGGAGTGTGTTGCGGCAAAAGTAATACAAGCAACTCAAAATGTTTTTAGCGATTTACTTTCTTCTGCCGTTAAAAATGTTTTAAATGTTCCAAGATGTGCTGTAGAGCAAATTTTGGGAGCTTTTTCAAATAAAGTTATCAATTTAATAGATTCTTTTGTCAGTCCATTATTGGAACCTTTAGAAAAAGTCTTCAATTTTGTTTTTAAGGTTAGAGATTTTTTGGTTGGATCTGCAAATTTGATGAGAAAAATTACAAATTTATTTAAATGCGGAGAAAAACAAAAATGCCCTGCTTCTACAAAGTATGTAATTAATAAAGGATTGAGCAAAGATATTGACGACCAATTTAAAAATATAGATAATGCAATTAGTCAGGCAGAAAGTGCATTTTCTCTTGTAAATTCTGGATTTGTAGGATCTTTTCTAGAAGAAGAATATGGTAAGTGGAATATTTTTGGGAAACCTTTGAGTGAGGCAAGTCCTTCAGATCCTTGCTATATTGGAAACATATTCGAATGCGGAACACCAAAGGTTGAATTTTTTGGTGGAGGTGGAACTGGCGCTGCCGGTAGAGTAATACTTGGAAAATTTGTTGATGAATTGGATCCTGAAAATGCTTTGGGATCAGTTAAAAAAACCGCAAGTATTATTGGTGTACAAATTGATAATCCTGGAAGTGGGTACGAAGATGCTCCATTTGTAACATTTAGCGATAATTGTGATAAGGGTTATGGTGCCTACGGACGTGCAATAATTGAAAATGGGCAAGTAAAATATGTTGTTATTACAAGTAATGGTGAAAATTATCCTGCGGAAGTCGATCAGCAAGATGACATATTCTATATTGATAATGTGATTATTGAAAATCCGGGACAAGATTACCAAGAAACTGATACAACCACTGGATTAGATTTAAAGATTGTTGATGGTAAAATTTCTTCGGTCGATATTCAAGATGTAGCATTCAATGGTTATCCAGACCTAAATATCAATAGTAGTACAGGATATGGAGCTATATTAAGACCTATTATGAGAATAGTTCCTCCACAAAAAGAAGTAATTCGAGTTATAGATTGCGTGAAGTAATATGGCAAATCAAGAGTCTAGAAGTATAAATTCAAGTAGTCCAAAATTTTTAGTAGAAACTGGTAATAATTCAGAAACTTATGCCGGAAAATGTGCATATTCTTCCCAGGCAATTACTGATAGTGGCCTTCGTTTTATTATGGCACATCATGAAAACGGTATCACTAGAATCAACCCAGAAGGTTCTTTGGAAATAGTTGCCGGAGATAAAAATCCTGCAGATTCAGAAGATATTGTTCTTATAGCATTAAATGGTCATATTGATTTAAAATCAACATCAGGACATGTAAGCACAAAAGCGCAGCAAATTGTTTTGCAAGCAACTGAGGAGATTGTTATAGATGCTCCTACGATCAGAATAGGTTCTTCGACATTAAATGCAACGAAGGAAATACGATTAATTGCTCAAGATGTAAAGGTGCAGATTGGTGAAAATGAACCAAAAAGTATGGGAGATACATTGAAAGTTAGTAATATATTTAAATCTATGAGTGGTCCAGGATCTGTTCTTGATGTTGCTAAACTATTAAATATATCTTAAACCTATGGCAAATAATATACCTAATGATATTTCTTTTAGTCAATCTGGAAATTCGGTATTTGAAATTGTTTACATTTATGATAAACTTTATGTAGAAGCGATTGAAGTATCTGGTGGCAGTATTAATATTGACGAACTTAATGCAAAAAGAAAACTTACAGTAGGAACATCTGGAACAGTATTTAATGCTCAACAAGGTGTTGGTGTTGGTGTAGGAACCATTTCTCCAAGAAGTGTTCTTGATGTTAATGGAAATTTATTAGTATCTGGTAATATTGGAGTTGGAACTACAGCAATACCCGAACAAAGAATTGATATTGATGGAAGCATTAAGATTGATGAGAATATCTATGATAGTGTAAATTCTCCAGGTGAAAATAATTATTTCTTATCGAGAGATGGAAATGGAATTCGCTGGGTTTCCCCTTCCCCAAGAGATACTGGTATTCAATTACAGGATGAAGGATCTACAGTACCAATAGCGGGTATTGCCCAAACATTCTCCACAATTAATTTTGTTCAATCTAATAGTTTAGGTTTAGGGACTGATACATTAATTCCTACTGCTGCTCAATCCACTCAAAGTGGATTAGCAACTATTTTTACAAAAGATTTATGGGGATATAATGGTTCTGGTGATAGTGCATCAATCTACAGAATGACGAATGTTGGTATTCAGAATAATAATCCAACTTCGACATTAGATATTACTGGAACACTTCATGTTACTGGAGCAGTTGACTTTGATACAACTTTAAATGTCACCGGACTTACCACAGTTAATGAATTTAAAGCAATTGGTATTGCAACATTTGAGAATCAAGTAAAAGTTACCAAAGACACTCAATCAACAGATAAGGATACTGGTGCTCTTATTGTTGAGGGTGGTGTTGGCATTGAAAAGAATTTAAATGTCGGTGGAGTATCTAAATTTGCTGGAATATCAACGTTTTCAAATACTGTAGACATTGATGGAACATTAGATGTTGCACTAACATCAACACTTAAAGATGTTGTGACGATTAGTGATGATACAGATTCAATTGATAAAGATACTGGTGCTCTCATTGTTGAGGGTGGTGTTGGTATTGAAAAACAATTAAATGTAGGTGGCAATACAAAACTTGTAGGATCATTGGAACTTGATTCTACAATAATTGATGTCAATGCTCAAACGGGTGTTGCTGGTAAAGATTATCGTTTATCTTCTGTCGGAACAGGAGTTTCTTGGAGACCTTCTGGGGTAGAAACATTAAAAACTATTTGGGTATCTGAAAGCGGTAATGATGCTAATAGTGGATTACTTGAGGGTGATGCAAAGAGAACTGTTGGTGCTGCTGCCTCAGTTGCACAAGAAGGCGATACCATTGTTATTAGACCAGGAATTTATGATGAGAATAATCCAATAGGTCTTCGTACAGATGTTTCTGTTACCGGACAAGATTTAAGACTGGTAACCATCAGACCTCAAAACTTAGAAAGAGATGTCTTCCATGTAAGAAGAGGTTGTTTAATCGAGAACTTGAATTTCTCTTGTAATGGTGGAGTTAGTGTTGCAAATACTGGAGGAGCAGCAGTAGCATTTCCACCTACACAGACTGATATTGACGCTGGAAAGGCGTATCAGGCAGTAAGTGGATTTACTGATGTTGGTCCGGTTACAGAGGGTTCTACAGGGCGTTGGAGAAGTCCATATATTCGTAACTGTACGAACTTCATGACCGAGAGTATTGGTATGAAGATTGATGGTGATCATGCAACAGTTAATGATCCTATCAATAATGCCGGAAATAATCTCAAATCAATGGTTTGTGATTCGTTTACACAATATGCAGAAAATGGTATTGGTGTTTCGATTACAAATGAAGGTTATGCACAGTTAGTTTCTATTTTCACGATTAATTGTGATATTGGAATTTATGCCGACACTGGTGGACAATGTGATTTAACAAACTCCAACTCTTCCTTTGGTAACTATGGTTTATATGCTGTAGGATTGGGAAGAACTCAATATACTGGAACAGTTAATGCAGACACGCTTCCAGAGTTGGATACCATAGTTGCCACAGGTGTTACTGATTCTTCAGATACTCCAAGAAGACCCTTTGATGGTCAGGCAGTTTGGTTTAAAATTGATATTAATAATTACCCAGATGCAAATGGTTCTGGAAGAATAACATCACCACTTCAACAGGTAGATTCAATTACTGTTACAAATGGTGGTTCTGGGTATAGTCAAGATAGTCCTCCAGTAGTTGTAATTCGCGATAGTGTTGATGATGAAATTATTCCAAAAGGTCCACAAGGAATTGCGGCAGAGGCAAGTGCAACAGTAGGAACTGATGGAACAATTACTGCTATTGATGTTGTTAATTCTGGAAGAAACTATCTATCCACTCAAAATATTGTTGCCGTTGTTGAAGATCCAGTATCTGGAACAACTGCAACAGCAACAGTAACAATGTCTCCAATTTATTTTACTGTTTCTGAGGCAACATCCGTAACAGCATCTGGAATAACAACAATTACATTTAATGAATTTATTCCATATCAATTATTTACTAATGATCCAATTGAATTTAGAAAAATTAGTCGTATTCTTACTTCTTCTCATTCATTTGAGTACATTGGTTCTGGAACCAGCATAAATAGCTCACTACCATTCCAAGGTGCCGTTCCAATCAAGGCAAATGAGGTAGTTGCGCTGGATGGAGCACAAATTCCATTTACTAGCACAGACCAAAAAGGAAACTTTGATATTGGTGATGGCATTCAGGTTGATCAGACAACATCAACTATTCGAGGAAGAGATTTCAGTAGAGCAATTCAGGCAGAAGTTACACCACTCATACTTGCGTTGAGATAATATGGCAGTCGCACCACTAAATAAATTTCTTACAGTTGCTGTTCCGGTTGCTCCCGGAATTACGACAGTATATACCACACCAACGGGTGTTTCGGCAATTGTATTGTTTGCCACAGTTGCTAACGTTGGTATCAATACTTACCCAACTCTTACCTTTACTCATAGAAGAAAAAGTACTGCCACACAAACTTTTGGAAATACAAGAGATATAAGAGTTATTAAAGAAGCAGAAATACCGCCAAATGATTCATTAGTAGTTATTGATGGAAGATTGGTTTTAGAAAGAACAGCACTAATATCAGATTCAATTGTTGTTTCTGGTGTTCAGTCGGGAATTGTTTCAATCACTGGTGCAGAATATGATCATGTATCTGGTGTTGCGACTATAACAACAGAGGAAAATCATAATTTTAACGTGGATGATGAAGTTACGATGAGTAATTTAAACTTTACTGTTGGGTCTGGGTCAGTTAACTTTCCAGACCCACAAAGAAGTTTTATTGTGACCGCAACCCCAGATCCCAAACAGTTCGTAACTAATGCAGGTATTGCCGCAAATGCCCATACATATAGTAATAATGGATTAGCTAGAGTCGCTCCATTGCAGATGGAATTAGTTGTCAGTATTCTTGAGAATAGCACCTCATAAAAATGCCAAAGTATATTAGCGGTAGGTCTAAAAAAAGACCACAGGACCAATTAAGTGATGATAGATATCAATATCTTGCTGTAGACCAAGCAGAACCTAATCTTGGTGATCCAGTATTTCCTGGTGAGACTCCTCCATTTGGCACGCAATATATTACAGTATCAATAGAAGGATATCCTGGAGAAAGATATTGGATTCCAAATCAGGGTGGCATTATTCCGGGTTCTATTACAATTTTTGATGAAAATGTTCTTGTAGGTGGTGTTAGTAGCACAACTCAATTGAATTTTATTGGTGCTGCAATTAGTGCAAGATCAAATCTAACATTTAAGGAAACAACATTAACACTTCGAGATTCTGAAACGTTCAGTTTTAATGTTGGACTGGCAGTTACTCAGTTAAATTCTGGTGCATCTGGTGTTGTAAAATATTCTACAACAAACTCTGGTATTGTTACGATTACGAATGTAACAGGTTCTTTTACAACAAATGCTACGGATGAATTATATCAGGATAATGTTGGTATTGCAAAAACTCCATTATCAGCAACTTCGGTCATTAATGCTAGTGTTGCTTCTGAAATTGAAGTATCTCCTGAATATTTCTCTTCTGATAAACAATTAATTTTTAATAATAATGACGAATTTGATGGTGCAGTAGGATTCATATATCAAAATAATGGTGCAACAGAGAGCAATGTTGGATTGGCATCAGTTGGTATTGGAACAACTTTTGCCAGAAGAACACTACATGTAGATGGAGATATAAAATTAACCGGAAGTATAGAAGATTACAATAATAGTCGTGGTAATCTTGGAGATCTTTTAGTTAAAAATGATTTTGGCGGAATTGAGTGGACAGACCAGAGATCGGTATCAGTTGGTGCTGCTGGAACTATTTACGAAGTTCAATTTCATGGTGCTACTGGATATTTAAATGGTGCTGATAAACTTGTTTATCGTTCAGATCTTAATGGTGGGCAAATTGGTATTGGTTCGACGATTCCAACCAAGTTATTAGATGTTCTTGGCGATAGTATTTTTACTGGTGATGTTACTTTTGATGGAAATTATCCTGGTAATGTTCGAAGAGGACTTTGGGATAGAAGTGAAAAAGCTTTTATTGTTCAAGATCATGCCTATTTTGGTGCAGGAACTGGCAAGGATTTAAGACTGTATCACGACGCAACTAGTTCATATATTACAAATAATGGAGGTCATCTTTATATACAAAATACAGCACCTAATTTTAATAATTTTATTTACATTAAAAATGGGGAAAAGAATTTAATTGTTGGCGCAGGGGGAGGACAGAATTGGTCAGTATCTCTATACCATAATAATGTTTTAAGACTTGACACAACATCTGCAGGAATTAATGTAACAGGAACTACCACAGATGATGGCGCAACTCATGATGGTGATGTAACATTTAAAGGAAGTACTGCTAATTATGATGCACTTTGGAGTAAGAGCGACAATTCATTTTCTATTAAAGATAATGCAAAATTAAAAATAGGAACGAATGGTGATGTAGAATTTTATCATGATGCATCAAATACTTATATTTCTCCAGTATCCACTGGAGTAGGTACTCTAATTGTAGGTTCGGCAACGACTGATATTGCAAAGTTTGCTTATAATGGTGGAGTATCACTTTATTACCAGGATGTTTTAAAGTTTGATACAATTGGTGCTGGTGTTACTGTTTATAATACTGCATATATTCCAAATCTTATTACAGTCGGTATAGCAACAATTGATAAGGTACGAATAGGATATGATAATGATAATACAATTGATACTTCTGATGGAAATTTAATTTTAGATTCTGCTGGCGGAACTATACAGGTTAAGGATGTTCTTCATGTAGATGATACTACGGAATCATCTAGTAAAGATACTGGATCTATCTATACTGAAGGTGGTGTTGGTATTGAGAAGAATTTAAATGTTGGACAAAATGTTGGGATTGCGGGAAGTTTAAAAGTAACAGGTATTACTACTTTAGGTGTTACTACTGCTTCTCAGTTATATGTAAGTGGAATCACTACTTTAGGTGTTACTACACTTACTAATGTAACTGCTCAACAACTTAATGTAAGTGGTATAACCACATTAGGTGTTACCACTGCTTCTCAGTTATATGTAAGTGGAATCACTACTTTAGGCGTCACTACTGCTTCTCAATTACAAGTGAGTGGTATAACCACATTAGGTGTTACCACTGCTTCTCAGTTATATGTAAGTGGTATAACCACATTAGGTGTTACCACTGCTTCTCAATTACAAGTAACAGGTATTACTACTTTAGGTGTTACTACTGCTTCTCAGTTATATGTAAGTGGAATCACTACTTTAGGTGTTACTACACTTACTAATGTAACTGCTCAACA
>Ga0075460_10000348_pt1 | contig 17296 bp, 9 predicted proteins | sample DEB08_DNA_3_FD_77580 | JGI IMG/M metagenome (GOLD analysis project Ga0075460, IMG submission 77580) | Aqueous microbial communities from the Delaware River and Bay under freshwater to marine salinity gradient to study organic matter... | ecosystem: Environmental > Aquatic > Marine > Coastal ...
AATAGTACAGTTTTTGCCCAAAATTTTTTAGATTTAGAATTTACAAATTGTTCTGGCTATGGTATATATGATGGAATATTTCGCATAGGCATAGCAAATTTCACAAGATGCAAGTTTTATAATTTAAATTTTCAACATCCCCGCGCAGGTATTATGCAAGCGCTTGCGAATATTAACGACGAACAAACCGCGGTGTTCCTGTCGTGCTTATTTTATAATTTAAATAATACCGGATCAAATGATAAGGTGGGATTTTTATTGGGTGGAAATAACGATAGAACCACCACCGCTACTTTAAATAATTGTGTAATACATATATATTCTTCTAATAATATTAGAACCGTAACGGGTGATAGCAATGCGGATAAAAATTTGTATTTAACAAATACAATTTTATTGAACGATTCCGTAAATGATATTATAATAGAACCGCTTAGAGGCGAAAGCGCTATGAATTATAGTTGCTATTACAACTTCGTTGACCCTCCTGCAGGTTCAAATAATATTAATTCTGACCCACTATTCATTGACCCTGCAAATAACAACTATAACTTATCCCCAACATCACCTTGCATTGACGCAGGTACATTGATATAATATGGCTAAACTAAACAAGACACCTATTACAATTAGAGCCAAGCGTGGAATAGCGGCTGAAATTGAAGCATACACAGGTTATCAATTGTCGGGTGAGTTTGGCTATGCTACTGACACTAATAAATTGTATGTATCTAATGGCACTAATTTTTTGCCCGTTGGCGGTGGAGAAACCCCAACGCTACAAAGCGTAACCGACGAGGGCAATACTACGACTAATCTTATTGGAATAGGCACAACTACAGGTCTATATTACCCGCTAACGATACAGCCCAATGGGACGAGCAATTACATAGAATTAAGAGGGACTTCAAATGCAGGGCTATATGCAGCAGGAAAAGGATTATTAGCCTTTGACACCACCCAAAATTTTATTATATACACAGGTGGTATTAATGAAAGAATGCGTGTTACCTCAACAGGCAACGTAGGCATCGGCACCACAGCGCCAAGTGAGAAGTTAGAGGTTGTTGGTGCTATAAGAGCAGAGGATGTTAAAATTAACACGGGTAGTAGGTTCTTTAGATTCACTGCAAATAATATAAGTATTCTTTCTTCTAACGAATTATCAGTAACAAGCAACGCAACAAACGTAGTCGTTGGCCGATTGGGTCTTGGTAGTACATATAGTTCGATTGACATTGGTGCACATAATAAAACCTACCAAGGATATCTTTCTGCGATTTGGGCAACAACGGGTAAAGATGCCTTACGCATATATACCCCAACCCCCAGCCAGGGTTTAACAATTACGGAAAACGCATATCTGGGTATCGAGACCACTGCTCCCCAATCTAAGTTGACTATAGGTGCTCAAGCGGGCACGATAGCAACACTTGCTGACTTTAGAGGTGCGAGCGACAATGACTTTATCCAAGTTTCAAGAACCACAGATACCGCAAGAGGTGTAAAGATTTTCAGTAGTGGTAGGATTAATGCTTCATCTACACATACTTCTGAAGCCGCATATTTATTTAATAACGCGAGTGTTAATACAACCACCACTGGAGATAGAGAGTTTTTCCAAATCAATGGGGATTGGTCACCATCTTCGGGCACAAGTACTTGGGCACAAACCCTATTGACTCCTACAATAAACACCACAGGAACGTATGTAGGAACGGTAAGAGGTATTTATTATAATCCTACCGTAACGTCTGCAACAGGTGCAACGCATCGGGCTATTGAAACGACAGCGGGTGATGTTATATTTAGTAACGGTAACGTGGGTATTGGCACGACATCGCCTACCTCTACCCTTCATGTATCAGGTACAGCGAGAATACACTCTGCTGCAAACGGTGCTTTTGGCACACTTACATTAGGTTCTATTAATGATATAGTTGGTGATGTTTCAAATATAAATTTTAATAACAACGGAAGTTCTTGGATGCGGATTCTCAACGGCAACGTAGGTATCGGCACAACCGCACCAGATTCTAAACTCCACGTAAAAGCAACAAGTGGTATTGCATTCAAGGTAGACCCTAACAGTGCAGACAAGGAATGGTACATTGATACAACCAATCCAGACCACCTAAAGAAAGAAGGTAACCTTATTCTTAATGCTGACCCTACTAATGTACACGCGAGCACTAAGATTAGTTTCAATATTGACGGGTCAAACAAAGCAAGTATTAACTCTGATGGAGATTTAGGTGTAGGCACAACAGCACAAACATCTAAGGTGCACGTTGATGGCACTGCGATGCGCCAATTGCGTATGGGTACTTCGGGCGGTCCTTCAAGCAATACAGATACCTCTGGTGCTATCGGAGATATGGCATATGACGATAATTATTTCTATATTAAAACAATAAACGGATGGGGCCGAGTGGCTCTTGATTTTGGGTTCTAACAACTAAATAAATAACTATGAACACTTACACTTGGGATTGTACAACAGTAGATGTATATCCAACACACGAAGAATTAACCGACGTAGTATACAATGTACACTGGCGTCTAACAGGAACAACCGCAGACGGCGAGCACAGTGCTACCGTAATCGGTACGGAAATGCTTGACCTTGAAACAATTCAGCCTGAAGGATTTATTCCCGTTGCTGATTTAACTAACGAGCAAGTATCTTCTTGGGTAGAAGAGCAAATGGGTGAAGAGCGTGTTGCTGAACTAAAGGCTTCAGTTGATAGTTCTATTGCGCAGATTGTTACTCCTTCGACTATTACGATGCGCATCGGTAGTGAAGAATAATTACTTATATTTGTTATAAATAACTTTATTATGTCAGATAAAAAGAAACTTACTGAGGAAGAGTTGAACTCTTTACAGGTGTCAATCACGAAACTTAACGAATCTAAAATGCTGTTAGGAGAGGTAACTTCTCAGGCATATGCTGTTCAGTTGCAGGTCTTAGAACTTGCTGATGCATTTAGAAAAGTTCAAAACTCATTGGAAGAGAAGTACGGCTCTATTAATATAGATGTAAGCACAGGGGAGTACGAACCTGCTGCTGAAGAAGTAGAATAGTCAGACCTTAGGGTTTATTGGTTGAGGGGCGTATTGTAAAGGTGCGCCCCTTTTTTATATAGTAGGCAGCACACGTTCCTATATTTGTACATTCATCAAGGTACAATCAGATGACAATACAGGAGATTCACGACTTTATACTACTGCTGCTTAACAAGCATAATACCGGGTATGTTACTCCCGAGGAGATAGACTCCGTGCTTGACCGCGCGCAGATGTGGTATTTCAATAAACTTGTAGGACACGTAGAGGAGTATCAGCCGGGACGTCCTATCCCGCGTGTGGCATATGGTATGACCTCTGCTGTGCACGACCATCTTGCGCCATTTAAGGCACAAAGTACTTCGGCTTCTAATAGTTCGGGAATAGCAACTTTGCCGAGTGACTATATGCACGTTATTGCTATTCGCAAAAATGATTCAATGGTCCCTATAATTAGTGAAGATGAATTAGGCATCCGATTAGAGTCTTACATCTTTGCACCTTCGTCAACTGAACCTGTAGCGTTGATTAATGGTAAGGGTAGAATTCAATTTTATCCTGAGGAGACGCACTCTACGTTGTCAATAGATTATTTATCGCGCCCTGATAAGCCGGTGTTTGGATACACACAAAGCGGAAGAACAATCACTTACAATAGCGGCACCTCTACGCAGATGGAGTGGAACGAGCCTGCGCTCAACGCCATCATTATGCGAGCAGTGCAATACCTTGGCGTGAATCTTGACGACCAATTGGCCATCAGTTACTCTGAAGGCAAAATACAACAAGGCACATAATGACTACACTTGGAAAAATAACCGAACAGATATTTCGCCTCTATAATGGAGGGGATGCATCTTCAGACCAAGAGATTACTAAGAAGGAGATAGAACTGCTTGTACTTCAGGTAGTTAACAAACTCTTGAAGTTAGAAACCCTTCAGGTAAACTATACTCTTGGTGATTCTTTTCCGCCACATACGGCGATAGCATCATATGATAATGTATCGGTAACGGCAGTGAACGATGAGTTCTGTACTGCAGTGTTACCTGCGCAGCCATTAAGCCTTCCTCGAGGTATGGGCGTATGGTCAATTACAAAGCGCGTAGAAACCTCGAGTGGTAGCGGAGTGTATGTTGACGATTATGAACAGCCATTCATCCCTATGATGAGCGGACAGATAGGCATCGTTGCCGGGATTGGACACACCGGAATGAAGGACGTATTGCTTAGTAACGTGATTCCTTATGAGTTGCGTACCAATAGTGAGTTGCTCTTTTACAATTCTCAAACTGAGGTGGGCAGCAGCGTGAATATAAAACTATTGGTGGCTGACCCTGCAAAGGTTTCTTCTACTGATATGCTCCCCGTGGGTAGTGACCAAGAGATGCAGATAATTCAGGAAGTTATGCAACTTCTTGGTGTAGTACCAACCGTTACCGATGAGGTGGCTAATGCGAATAAACAAGTATGAGATACGCAACGACGATAGACGGAATTGTTCGCAGTACCCTGATGACCTTGGGGCTGCCGATACACTATTACGTGCAGTTTATGCACTATGCACTGAAGTGCTTGAATCAAGAACTCAATATGGATACCTTGCCATTGGTTAAGACCATTGAGGTAAGCCTTGATTCTAACAATGAGTTGTCGCTACCTAATGATTTTATTGATGTAGTTAAACTTGGACGTCGTGTTCATAATGACCATCGTATCAAAGTCTTTGGAGTGAACGACAACTTTGCTCGACTTGCAGTGGACCGAGATAACTTATCACCTGCTACTGATGAGGTGTTGGCTTCATTAAACTATGGAGGTTACTTCTTCACCAACTTCTACAATGATAAAGGTGAGCACAAGGGACGTATGTATGGATATGGAAATGATACACAGGGCAGTGAGTACAAACTCATCCGTGAGCGTGGCGTCATTAAGGTTTCCCCAAGCGTTCCCGCTACAGCAAAAATATATTTAGAATATGTGGGCTTCCATTCAGCAACTTCAGCATCCGGCGTAAACCCATATGCTGCTGAGTGTATTGAAGCGTACATCATTTACAAGTTTAAAGAACACAACCGCGGCATCACCAAGAATGAGGCTGCTGAGTCTAAACAAGAATACTACAACCAACTTCGTAAGTTGCGCTCAAGAGTTATGGGATTAACCAAGACCGACGTACTACGACTTGTGAGAGGAGAGTTTAGACAATCTGTTAAGATATGATAGAAAGAAAATCCTTTACCGGTGGACTCAGCACTGATAGAGATGGTGCTTACCTACAAGCGAATCAATATCTCAATGCGCTGAATATTAGAATCTCCTCCAATGAGGAAGGCTCCGAGGGGGCTTTGTCTAATATCAAGGGTAACGAAAAGGTTACCTTTACAATGCCGAATGGTACTAACACCTGTATTGGTTCTTTTGAGGATGCGGAGAATCATCGCATCTTTTACTTTATACACAACTCCAATGCCGACCATATGATATTGTGCTACTTCCACAAGGAGGGCACAATCAGAAAGGTGATGGAGAACGATGACTTTGAAGGTTCTGAGAATAAATTAGAGTTCTCTACATCCAACCTTATCACAGGTGTGGCGATGAATGATGACCTTTTGTTTTTCACAGATGGAGCCACGGAGCCAAAGCGTATCAATGTTGAGCGTGGGTTGAAAAAGCACGACGGCTCATACACACAACTAAAGAGTTACGATAATCTTGCTGCCTACGGAGACTTGCGTGATACGATGATTACCATCATTCGTCAGTCGCCAACACTTCCTCCTACTCAAGTTAGGATTAATGATACAAGTGTAAACTACAACCTTATTAAAGATGAGGCCTACACCTTTGCTTACAGATTCGTCTATGTAGATGGTGAGATTAGTTCACTATCTCCATACTCTGAGATATCTCATTATCCAAACCCTGACACAACTACTCCTGAGACTGATAACAATACCATCATCGTCACCATACCTGCAAATCAGGAAATTGGCCGTGATGTGTATGAGGTTGAGTACTTGGTGAAGTATGGTCAGGAGCCTGACTTCTCAGTGTTCTACACCGAGCGTAATTACAATGCTATTACAGCGCACGACGATGACGGCATTGAACTTGTCATTGCCTTCAGGAATGATACAACAAGACTTGCAATCCCAACTACTGACGTGACGCGTTACTCTTCTGCTGTTCCTGTTAAGGCTCAGGCCCTTGAGGCTGCACGTGGAAGAGTCTTCTTAGGGAATACTACAGAGGGTCTTGACAATATAAATGAATCAGGCCTTCGTGAGAACGCCTCCATCTACCCATACATTCAGCAGTCTTCCGGTAATATGGTGGGCAACTATGTAATGTGGAAGTTAGATTATATCGACTCAGGTGGTATTAACCAACGTGTGTACTTCAGGTTTGTAAAGGTATCGGGTTCTGCTGCTGATGGGTACTATGAGTTCTCCGGTAGCGGCAATCCATTGCCTGCGGCAAGTGACGAGGTTGACGATTGGTTAAATCAACCTTCGTTAGACCCTACTCGCTACCCTGCCTCTCAGGACCTTACGGGTCAGACCAAGGTGGCTGATGGTGGATACAATGCCATCAGAACATATGTAGGTACTCAGGTGCCTTCAGGTGGTACACTGCGCTTTGCTGCGGAGGCTTTCACGGGAGGCGTTGCTGTTGACACATCGGTTACTATAAGTGCAGGTCTTGTGCAGGCAACGATTACATTGACTGAGAACCTGCGTCTATGGAAGAGCGCGAGTGCATATCGCTTTGCTCTTTTATTTATGGACCGCTATGGCCGTCAGGGAAGAGTCATAGAACTTACTGATAACAATGGCATTTCGATACCTGATAGGGGCAGCGCATATTCTAACGTAGTTCAAAAGGTAAATTGGGAATTGCCGACAACGAGTGCACGTGATTACATTCCTGAGTGGGCACACTCTTATTCGTTTGTGCGGACAAAGTCTTTAAATAAAAGTTTCTTTGTTCAGTTTCCAATTAAGGATATGCATTATGTTGCTGACTTTGATAAAGCGAATCAGAGCCACAACTATTCAGCGAACATACATAAGTATATTCAGGTAGAGATATCATCACTTCAGATTGAAGACCTTGGGTACAACTTTAGTGAGGGAGACCTTATTACCATACACAACCTTGGGGGTAATCAGTATACGCTTCAGGTAGTCAATCAAACAGAAACGGACATATATGCCTTGGTGACAAAAAGCCTTGGCGGATTAAACGTCACTACTTACACGGCATTTGCCGAGATATTTACACCACGACTAATCAACGAAAATGAACCTTACTTTGAGTTCGGTGAGACTTATGTTATAAATAGCCCGGGTACTGCAAGTAGAACGTGGTCTACCTCGTCAGGATATTTTGATGGCGACATTGTTATAAAGACTCGTCAGTTTGGCACAGGCTCTGATATACATATGCAGGTGGCCAGCGCCAACTTTAATAATGCCAACGATTGGTTGCAACTTACAGGCCGTGGGTTTGTTACTACTCGATTCCAACAAGTTGTCAAGCCTTTCTCTATATCGTTTAGCGAGAACAGATTAATAGGTACCCTTATCAATGGGCTAAGTACGTTTAACTCCTTGGATGAAAAGTCCTTACCATCTGAGATGGGTCCGATACAGAAACTATTGCTCACCTCTAAGACCGAGTCTACAGGTAACGTGATGTTGGCTATTGGAAATACAGAGACCGCATCAGTATATATTGGAGAGGCTCAAGTGCAGACATCCGGCGGCGGTGCATTCTTAGCAGTTCAGAGTGGCGTTATTGGTTCGGCTCAGGTATTAAGAGGTTCTTACGGAACGATGCACCCTGAGAGTGTTGTTGAGAACAATAGCAGAGTATACTTCCTTGATGCACTCAATGGCACTGTTGTTCAGTATGATGTCAATGGGCTGATGCCAATCGGAGACAAGGGCGTTAAGTCGTTCTTCCGTGAGCGCTGTAATAGAATTATCATTGAGGGTTCTACAGGATGTTTTGCAGGGTTTGATTCCTTGGAGGACGAATACATCCTCACACTGCCTGCCATCACTTATGATGACCAAGAATACTTAGAGGATTACTTATCTGAGATTGCTAACGCTAATATCTTAGACGGCTTCCAAGACCAATCATACTCTGATGTCACCCTTACTATAACTGCAGATGTCAAGGCGGGGAGAAAGTATCGTGTGGAGATTGAAGATTTGCTTATTGATGGTAACAATCCGTTTGATAGTTTTACTATTAAGTATTCTGATGGAACGGTCATTGGTAATACAAGTACTGAGACTACAGGAGGATATATAGAGTTTGAGGCTACACAGGCTTCGGCATCACTGCAGATTTTTATTGAAGACCCGAGTGGTCAGACGCCACACCCTGATGATTATATAACTATCTCAGTTTCAGAGTTCCGCGTATCATACTATCAATTAGAGGATGGTGAGGCTAAGACGATTGCTTACTCAGAATCTATGCAGGGATGGACAACGTTCTACTCATATTTACCTGAGCAAATGCAAAGTGTTGGCACACAATTTATTACCTTTAAGAATGGTGAGTTGTGGAAGCACAATGTAAGCGACACACGAAACAACTTTTATGGCACTCAGTACAAGAGTCGAGTAACCTCGATTTCTAAGCAGGGGCCATCCGCCGTTAAGGTGTTCCATTCATTGGCTATTGAGGGTGATACCCCACCATCGTTTGCTCACTTTAGAACGGAAGCAAAATATATGGACAGAACTTCTTCGGGAGCCATTCCGTCCAACCCAACATACTCAGATTATGTTCAGTCTTCGGACTTGAGTGATTCAGAGTTCCGTCAATTAGAGGGTGTATACTACGCCGCAATCTTGCGTGACAGGCTTCAGCCACCACCGGCAGGATATGATGCTGCAGTGTATAATACCAATATGTTAAAGGGCGAAAAACTAATCAATCAGTTTATGTTGTTTACTTTAGAATTTGATAACACATCCAAGTTAAAGGTTAGATTTGCAGATATTGGATTTAACCTACAACGAGGACACAAAATTTAAGATATGGACCCGGTAACATTAGGATTAGGAGCACAAGCCGTCACGCAAGGATTAGCGGGTGGCTATGCTTTGTACAAGGGCTTGACACAAAAGGTCGATGAGCGAAGAGATTATACCGCTGACCCTGCTATTCGAGCAATGAAGTCAGAGGCTCAACTACAGGCATCGGGTCGTATGGCTAACATTGGCGCTATGGAACGTGGTATTGAGCAGCGTGGCGCACAGACACAAGCCGCTTATACTCGTGCTGCAACTGATGCCTCTCAAGCATTCCTTGGTACTGCTGCAACCGGTGCACAACAATCACAAGCGGGATTGAACCTTGCTCAGTTAGAGGCGCAAGACCAAATCCGCCGTCAAGGACGTGCCGACCAAGCAACATTGCTTGCTTCTCAGGAGCGTCAAAAAGAAATTGCTGATGCACAGGCTGCCCGTCAAGAGCAGATTGCTGCTAAGACGCAACTCATATCAGGAGGCCTTCAGGGAATTACCTCAGCCTTTGGTGGCGTAGCGGCTATTGGACAATATCAACAAGGTGTAGAAACCACTCAGCAACAACTGCAGATGCAGCGGGATTATTACGGCGCAATGGCTAACCGAGGAGGTGTTGGATTTGGTGGTTCAAGCGCAGGGCTTCCCGCCGTATTTCAAACAAACACATTAGGTACATATAACTCGGAAACGGGTCAATACGAATAAGAATGGCAGAAGGAGTAGGAGCATTAGGATTTGCACAGACGCCTGAGGCGAACTATGATAGTATCCTCAAGGCACAATCACAAGTAAACAGACAGGCAGCGTCAATGGCACGTACGCAGATGTCTTCTATTCAGCGTGCTAACGCTCAGTCCATCAAAGACGCTAAGGAGCAGCAGGACAGAATAGAGGATTTGAAGTCTAAGACTATTGAGTCTGTTATGTACAGCGTGCCGCATCATTCTGATGTCATTGGTCCATTGGCATCTCAAATAGCACAGGAGGACTCTCGTATTCCTCTTCAGCGTGCCGAGCAAGGATTGGCTATTACCTTTGAGCAGGCTAATACAATCAACCTACACGACCAAACCATTAAGGATTTTTCCAATCGTTTGAATGAGGAGTTCAACGCTCTTGAGACGGCGGGATACTACCGCATACCAATCATCAAGGAAGCCTATAGGCAACACTTGTTTGCATTAAACAATGGCGATGTTCCCGGTGTAGGTCCAAAGACTATTGTCAATGGAGCACCTACTATTACAGAGTATATGGCCGGTCCCGGTGGTAGATTTCAACCATTGGGTGATGAGTTGCTTTCTTCATTTATTATGGAGGATAAGTATTGGACTTCGTGGTTTGATGATTACAACCAAAAGATAAAGTCTTCGACTACTGAAGGAGCGACACTTGGCTCTACAAATATTACTGAAGGGGTGTCTGCTCAGACGTCTCAGTTTACGGTATATGACCCTGAGTTGGAAACTGTTCGTCCTAAGACGGCTGATGAGATTGTTAATGAAGGATTGATTCAGGCTTGGTTTCAAGACAATAGAAACTACGAGGGCGCTGTTCTGCTTCGTAATGGTGCTATGGATATCATCGCGCAAAACAAAGCGGCAGAAGCAAGCGGAGAAGGTTCCGACTATATTATGGTTGGCAACAGCAAGGTGAAGATTAGTAGCATCGACCCTGCGGATAATGGTACGCCATTGGCATATACCTACTTGCAGGCTCAGGTTTTAAGTGAGCGTGTTTCTACATTCGGTATGGACAACACTGATTTGAACATCAGAGACATCGAGCGTAGAAGTATGACCATCGTTAATCAACAACGCGAGGAGGGCATCAAGGATACTTCTTACGACTCTACCTTTAGAAAACTATCACAGATATTCTACAATGAGGGCAATGTCCTATCCAAGCAATTGACTACCGTTATTAATGGTAAGGAAGTTGTAGACGTTAGTGACTTCTTCCCATCGGCTTCAATGCGTACAAGCGAAGTGGGCACATCACGACCTATCAAGTCGTTCCACTACGACCCATCAACTCGGGAGTTTATTGTTTCCTACGCCACTCAAAAGAAAGGCGCTACATACAAGACTGAGTATGAGACACTTAATATGAGAAGTGCTGTTGCCAATATCAACTTCTTTGATGGGTATCGTCAGCAGAACGCCGAGCAGTACTTGAATAAGAAGAAAGCCTTTGATGTAACTTCAGATGCTATTGACTTGAGCAAGTTTAGAAAAGGTTCTCCATCAGAGTACTCTGCTCCGGGTGTGGCGTTTGAACAACTAAGCACAATGTTCAAGTCTGCTATTGATGAGTCGATATCTCGCAAAAGTTCTCGAGCACTACGCGAGGTCATTAACAATACTCCGGGTGGTGTACCAACAACCATTGGCGTAATCAAGAGTGTATCTTATGATACTGATAATGAAATCTTTAAGGTTACTTTAATGGATGGCAGTAAGCAAGAATTAAATGCCGAGCAGATGCGTGCATTAGAGATTGGAGAAAAGAAACAAACTAACTTGGGTCAATCTTCAAATGTTGGTGAGTTTGATGGCTTACCTTTATCCCCGGAACAACTACAATTATTGAATAGATTAGGTTAAAATGAAAAAACTTAGTGTCAATGATTTACACAAGTCCATAAAAACAAACTTAGGTGAAGAGTTCAAGATGAACGAATTAGACTTCGCCACCGAGTTTACTCAAAACAAAGAGTACCGCGACTTAGTGCTAAATCAAATAATCCCGGCTATTGATTCGGAGTTTACTCCCGACTTAGCAAGTGAGATAGAGAAAGACCTAAAAAAAAAAGATGCATCAGTTGGCTTTATAGACTCCTCTGGCGTATCGGGTACAACTACTTCTCCTGACCCTGTCGACCCTCCGAATAAAAAGAAACTTGCGCAATATTTTAAATGGGAATCACAGCCTTTCTTTGGGGCTAAGACTCCTCAGCAATATGTTAAGCGTCGCAAGGCATTAAAAGACCTTGAGAAAGACCTCTCTACATTTGAGGACAATTTCTTAAATCAGGATATCCCCACAGAATTTTCTGCTATTGACATTTGGGAAAACGTCTATGGCGAAAAAGCCTTAGGTGAATTTTGGGAGGACGTACAGACGCGTGACGATATGGTCGCTCGTGGCGTTATGAACCAAAAGGTACTTGAGCGTGGATTCTCATTCCTTGATGTATGGACAAGAACATACTATCCTGATGGGTTCCCTGATGAGGTTATCAAGGGTCAACTTATCACTAAGGCCATCAATGACCGTGCTCAACAGATTGGTTTGCACCAAGAGATTACTGAGTACCTTCAGGCTCCTAACGAAAACAAATTACAGGAACTACTTCAAGAAACGAATACTTCTAATGCTGAGGAACTCTACCAATGGTACGAGAAGAATGCTGAGGAACTATTAGACCTTGAGGATATGGGACAGATTGAGGTCGCTCAACTTCTCCCTGAAGTTACTGCCGGTCCTAACTTTGATGAGAACCAAGAAGTCCCTGAAGTTCCTAATGTAGGTTTTACGGGTAGCATTACTGATGCTCTTGACTACTTAAAAGAACTTGAGAAGACTGACGCCTATAAGGATTACGCTAAGGTTCAGAAGACTCGTGATTATTTAATATCACAACTCGATTCTCAAGCAGAGTACTATCCCGAATACACCGCAAAGATTGCTACTGAGATGAAGATGCAGGAAGTCACTGATGACTTGCAGCGTAACATTGATAAGAATGCCGACTTTGCAATGAAGGGCGTATTGGCTACAACCAAATCATTGGTGCGTGGTGGTCTTACTATTGTACACGGAGCGTTTGATTTATTCAAGACCGTAACAGGATTAATTGACAAGCGTGGCGTCACTGATGACTTAGATGCGTTTGTAGATTTCTTTGACCCTGACAACAATCGATTTACCAATCAGTCTTCACGAGCAAAGCGTATTGGCTTTGAGTATACCTTAGACTTGGGTGATGGATTCACTGCTGTGTATGATGCTAATATCGAAGATGGCGGCTCTATTCAGTATGTGATTGATGCTGATGGGTATATGGTTAATGACCCGTACAAAGCAGGTGCTCTTATCGATAAGGCTGAATCACTTGTGGCAGACGGAAGCAAACTTGAGTATGACTTTGACGCCTACTCGATGAGTGCTCAAACATTCCAAGCCATCGTTGATGTTGCTGGTATGGTTGCTGGTGGTGAGGCTGCTGCTGCGTCTAAAATTATTTCAAGTGGTACACGTCAGGGTATGAGGTTTCAAAACTTCCTTCGTAGTTCCTTGAGTGCCAACAAGTTGCCTATCACAGCAGCGCGCACTTCACAGCGTGCTCGTTCCTTTGGTTCTACAGGAACTATGTTCTTGCAGATGCATCACGGCATCTATGACCAAGCCATTATGAATGGTATGACTCAGCGTGAGGCAAGTTATTATGCACTTGGTTCATCGGCTGCCATTGCCTTGGTCAACCGAATCAACCCTGAATACAATATTGTACATAACATTGGCAACACCATTAAGAACTATCAGGTCTTAGCCATTGAGCGTGGTCTCACAAACAGAGATTTGTTTAAGATGGGTGTGGAGGCTTTCTTCCGCACGGCACCTAAAGCAAGTTTGACGGAGGCTGTTGAAGAGCGCTACTTAGAGCGTATGGGTCAGAGCCTTGTTGGCGAGGCTATGCAGCAGTTTACTCCTAAGAACTTGCAGATTCCTGAGATTGAGGTATTCAGTTTCAAGGAGATGCAGGAGTTCTTTATTGGTGGTATTGTCGGTGTGGGTAACCCGTCGTTATCTATTGCTCGTACTTACAGTGATGTGACTTTGGTTCAGGCTGAACTTATGCATCGTGCATATCAGAATCAGGAGCAAACCTTTGAGATTCTTAATGAAGCCGTAGGGCGCCCTGTGTTGAACTCTGATGGCGAGGTTGAAGCGTTGACCCAAGAGAATGTAGATAGAACGATAGGTGTACTTCAAAATTCGTTTGTAGAGTTAGACCAACGCTTGATGGAAGCGCGTGGTAAAGATGCAGTAGAGTTTACTGAGCATCAGCAGCAGAGCATCCTTTCTCAAATCATTATGAAGAACAGCATTGAGGGTGACGATGAGGTTGCTACTGAGATGCGTACAGTGAATGAGTCTACCATCAAAGCGATGTTGGAGGACCCAAGTAATATTGATGCTAACTTCTCTACGCCGTTTAGTGATGCTTACCACAATGCTAAGACTAATCAGACGCTAAAGGAATTAGACTCTGAGGTATCGGCGTTGTTAGGTAACCGAGATACAAACACAGACCCTCAGCACATTAGAGTTCTTTCTAAGATGCTTGAGTCTAACTTTAAGAATGTTCCGGTATACGTAGACCAAGATGCCTTCCGTGCTTTTATGAAGAGCATTGGTGTGGCTGATGAGAACATCAGTAAGTATCGTGGTGTGTATGATGAGGTGAACAATGCCATTATGATTAACCCTCAGTCGGCAACACTTGGTACACCTATTCACGAGTTCTCTCACGTATGGTTAAACTACGTTAAGAAGAACAACCCTGCACTATATAATAAGATGGAGCAACTCGTTAAGCAGTCTCCTGAACTTATGGCTGTGGTTGAGGGTGACCCTGTATACCGTGGCAAGGAAGCGATGGAGGCAATGGTCATTGCTATTGAGAAGCGTGCTGAGGAAGTTATCTCAGACCCATCTCTACTTAGTAAGATTAAGGATGCTATTGACGAGTTGTTTAAGTACCTCGCTGAGGTCTTCAATATAAACACGGACAACTTCAAGAATATGACCTTGCAGGAGTTTGTGGACCAAGGTGCCTACGAAGTACTTACGGGTGACTTTAAGTTAGGTGGTACCATTGACACACTCCCTGCTCAGAACACTACGCTGAATAAGAACATTGGCAACACGATGAGTGTGCTTACTTCACAGGGTAGAGTTGAGGGTTCTTTATTGAAGAATAACAAAGGTGAGTTTGTTGTCCGTTCGGGCATCGGTGATATCACTGTTGCTCGTCCTGATGAGGGCACTAAAGCCATTGGTGATATGGGCCTTATCAGAACAGACCTTAACGAGCGTGTTAAGATTGTACCTGCGACAACGCAAGACAATACAATCGAGCGCCTCGTTGAGATTGATGGTCGACTACACCTAATTAGCGATGACTCTATGACTAAGGACAATCAAGGCCGTGCATACGGGATTGTTCTTCAGGATAAAGAAACAGGTCAAGAAGTATTCTTCTCTGTAGACAATGAGATTACGCAAGAGATTATGCGTAAGGCAATGGCAGGGAAGTACTTCAGTAAAATCAAAGACCCTAATGAGGCCGGTATATTCCAAGTTGGAATTGCACCATTTAAAAATCGCCCGATTAAAAATCAGAAAGACTTTGACGATGCAATGGCTACGCCACAGCATTCGTTCTTTGTTAATACACTACAGGATTTATCCTCTGAGTTGAACGTCAAAGTTCAAGGAGAGTTTTCTTCTCTTGGTGGTTATCGTTTTGAAGACGGCACATACGTGAATGAGATTTCTCGTGTGATGAATGTCATCGGAAAGACCGAAGATGTGGAAGTATTGGCTGCCGTTATGGGCATCCTTGCTCCTGAGCAGCAGGAGTCTATTATGCTTCTTGAGGTAGGCGACAGCCCATTCTATAATAACATAGAATATGAGTTCGACCCTGAGTTAGGATACTACCGATTGCCTGAGGAGGTTTGGAGCGAGTCTTTTGATAGCCCAAGAACCTTTGTGCTCACTATGATGCAGCGCGACTTCGAACAAGCGACAGGTCGCTCAGGTGAAAGTCTTAATGATGAGGCGTCTAACTTTGAGCAGAAGTACGGATACAGACCATACTTCCTCGATGTGACTGAGCGTGGTGAATATCAGTTGGCTCTTCCATATTCATTAGCGGCCTTTATTGATTTGGCCCGCGAGTATGGAATCATTAGTGAGGTATTGGTCGCAGAGCGCTTGTTAGGCTATGAGATTGACAACGCCATATATGCGGAAGAGAGCCAAGGCCGCTATGGATTTGCTGCTAACGAAGTCATTGAATTGATGGCTGTGTTTAGTTCGGTATATTCTCGATTGATGAACACGGGCATCAAAGGAAATATAAACTTTATAGCCGACCTTAATCCTGAGAGCGATGATGTAAACGCTCCGGATGTGTACGAGCAGGTGGATATGTTTAGAGACATCTTTAAATATATGTCCAAGAGAATTGTCGGCACCGAGGCTGAAGTAGAAGATGCCTTTAGAAGTAGCCAGTCTTACATACAGCAGTCGAGAGAAGAAGGATTTGTTTCTTCTAACCTCAGAGTTGAGTTTAATCGATATGGAGACAACCTAAGCCTTATCCGTAATTACGAGCAGCCACTTGCTTTTATGATTCAGTTAGAATCTACTGAGTTGGAAGGTGAGGATAAGATTGAGTACGTATCTAAGATGGCTAAGGAGATGGGTCTTCAAGGATACTCCTACGACCCAAGTACTGATATATTACATATATTTGTTAATAATAACCGTCAAGCACAAGTTGTTATCGATAGAGCGACGCGTGGTGATGTAAGAGAAATTAGTTATGCAAAAGTCAACCCAAGATTTAAATCGCAATACACCTCGCGAGAAGGAGGTAACAGGTCGAATATCGAACGAGGATATTATGAAACAATTGCAAAGTATCGGAGCAAAAGACCTAACCTCGCAACTGAAAGGCCAAACCTTCATAATGCCCTCAGCATCGCGGAGGAGGCGTTCGTAAGAGACGAAGCACATCGTTCCGATAACCGCTCAATGATTAACGCTCCTGTTAAGATTGAGTGGAATGAAGCCAAGAGTGACTATATGATTGGCGGGATGACTATGCAGCAGTATGGCTTCCGCTATGGTCTCGAGAAATTCGGTGGTGTTAGACCACGCCAATCCATAAACATTGGTGGTGGCGTCTATTGGGATATCCCCGGTGGAATCGGATTGTCTGATACCTTTACCTATGCAGAACTTGTATGGATGAAGGAGCAAGGATGGAATCCTAACGACATCAAAGACGAGTTCGTTCGTACGGCATTGTATCGCAAGTTAGCACGCACACATACTCAAGAAGGTATTGACCGTGTGCCTACTCC